>Ga0209123_1000180_pt1 | contig 96432 bp, 76 predicted proteins | sample BarGraIncu00431A_FD_184500 | JGI IMG/M metagenome (GOLD analysis project Ga0209123, IMG submission 184500) | Arctic peat soil microbial communities from Barrow, Alaska, USA - Barrow Graham LP Incubations 004-31A (SPAdes) (version 2) | ecosystem: Environmental > Terrestrial > Soil > Wetlands >... | reverse complement strand
GTAATGGAAGCACAGAGTGTATCAGCAAGGACGGAAGAACAATCAGCAACAGCCGATGAGATTTCGTCATCTAGCCGAGGACTGGCAAAATTGGCGGAAGAATTGCAAATCACAATGCAACAGTTCAAAATATAAAAAGATATAATGGAGGTTATGGTATGAATAGTGAACAGATTCCGATTGATGATGCAGAAGAGAAGGAAGGGTGGGGGCAACTTCAAGGAATTATAAGTAAAATTATCCCGCCGACTTTTTCTAAATGTGATTTTTTGATAACAGATTATGGTGCGGTGGGGGATGGAATAACTGACAGTACAGAAGCTTTTTCCCAAGTGATTACAGTAGCTAATGAAGCTGGTGGCGGGCGTGTCGTCGTTCCGGCAGGTATTTATCTGACCGGTCCCATTCATTTTAAGAGCAATATTAATTTATATGTAGCGAAAGGGGCTACCATAAAATTTAGCCAAGAGTTAGAAAAATATTTACCCATGGTCTTGAATCGGTTTGAGGGCGTAGAACTCTATAATTATTCCCCATTAATCTATTCCTATGGCGCAATCAATCTCGCCATCACGGGGGAGGGTATCCTTGATGGTAATGGTGATAAAGATCATTGGTGGCCATGGAAAGGGCAAAGTCAATACGGTTGGCAGGAAGGCCAACCTCATCAGGCAAAGGATCGTGAGATACTGTTTGCCATGGGAGAAGAGAATGTACCTGTTGAAGACAGAAAATTTGGCAACGGTCACTATTTGCGCCCTAGCTTTATACAGTTTTATAATAGTAAAAATATCTTAATTGAAGGTGTTACGGTCAAGGATTCTCCTATGTGGCAAATTTCCCCTGTGTTATGTGAGAATATTACAATTGATAAGGTGAAAATAATTGGACATGGTCCTAATACCGACGGTTTCGATCCAGATTCATGTAAAAATATCCTGATTAAAAATTGTTATTTTGATAATGGTGACGACTGTATCGCCATTAAATCAGGTAGAAATGGTGATGGTCGGCGGATCAACATTCCTTGCGAAAATATAGTGATTCAGAATAATTATATGAAAGATGGGCACGGTGGTATAACAATCGGTAGTGAAATATCGGGGAGTGTACGCAATGTTTTTGCAGATCATAATGTGATGGATAGTCCCAATTTAGATCGTGCCTTACGGTTTAAAACCAATTCGGTCCGTGGTGGCATTATCGAAAATATTTACTTCCGGAATACAATTGTAAAAAGTATTGGGGAAGAAATTTTGATTGTGGATATGGATTATGAAGAGGGCGATGCTGGAGAATATACGCCGGTTGTGCGCAATATCATTGTCGAGAACCTAGAAAGTCATGGGGGAAAAACCGGAATTCTGATGAGTGCTTATGATCGCACGCCCATTACCAATGTAAAATTTATTAATTGTATCTTACACGATGTAAAAACCCCATTTTTCTTGAAAAATGTCAAGGATTTGGTATTGAAAAATGTTACTATTAATGGTCAAAATTATGATGACTTAAAATAGTATTCATTATGAGAAATTTAGATCTTTGCCTAGTTGAAAATAGAAGTCCTCTCTATCCTGCGAGATAAAGAGGACTTCTATGCATTGAAAGACCTAAAATCGGATGAGAAAACCTGATGATTAGCCACCCTTACTTTGCTTGTAGAAAAGGTATTGATATGTTAAAGAATTATCTTAAGATATCAAATTCTCGAGCAAGTATTTTTATTCTATAATAAAAATAGAGAAAAGAATAAAAGAATAATTGGAGGTTCCTATTATGGAAAGAAAAGTAAAGCTAATAAACATTATTGGCTATGCGTCAGTAAACTTCTTAGGAGGCGGGGCTCAATTACTAATATCATTGTGGCTTATGTATTTTTATACAACGATATGTAATATAAGTGCGGTTCAAGCTGGTCTTATTTTTACGGTGGCTCGGCTCTTAGATGCTGTTGGTAATCCGATCATGGGCTTTATTACTGATAACTTTCGTAATACAAGACTTGGGCGCAAGTTTGGACGACGAAGATTTTTTATTCTTATGGGCATACCTGCCGTAGCCATTGTATATCCTTTATTATGGATTGCTGGGCAATCCTTCACTTATTACCTCATTATGAATCTGATATATGAGGTCATCTATACTATGGTTATTGTCCCTTGTTCCACGTTGCCTGCTGAGATGACTCAGGATGCAGGTGATAAGGCCAAGCTAACTGGTACCAAACAATTTTGTGGTACAATCGCCAATATGATTGCATCCTTTATACCAGGTCAGCTATTTTTAATCTATGGAAAAAGTTCTCCAGATGCCTTTTGGGCAACGGGGCTTATTTATGGAATATTGACAGCCCTTGCATTAGTGCTCGTGTATTCCTTCACCTTTGAACGTGATCCCAAAGACGTAGCATATAATGTTAATATTGGCGGCATAGGGCAAATCTTACCCCAAATAGGTTCTGACGTAGTTTCCAGTATGAAGATTAAGACCTTTAGACTACACTGTGTATTGATGGGAGTAGGCGGTATCTTTAAAAATCTGACGACTGGAGTATTTACCTATTTTGTCATCTTTGTTTTAATGTTAGATACGGTTACCACTGCGAATATAACAGGCGTTATGGCTCTTGTTTCATCGATTGCGTTAATGTTCTTTATCGGAACTTGTTATAAGTATGGAGGACCTGTTACTTATAAAATATCTACTCTAATTGTTTGGGCATCCTTAATTGGATATTATGTATTAACGACAGGACCTTCCTCTAATATGGTGATGATGGTCACGCTTTTTGCCATCATCAATACCATAGGCAGAACGGGAATTGATTATGTTCCTGTATTTCAGCTAGCATTTATTGCAGACGTGGATGAAGCTGTAACAGGGCAAAGAAGAGAAGGCCTATTTTCAGGCGTGAATTCTCTCCTCTCAAAAGTCGCAACTGCTGCCGAAGCAGCTTTGCTGGGTTTTGTTTTACAAGCCTATGGCTTTAAAGCAGGTGTTGCGGTTCAACCAGAGAGTGCGATACTTGGAATCACCATTTTAACAATCGCCAGTCCATTTATCCTACTAGGCATCACATGGATTGCATCGACAAGACTTAAATTAAATAAAGAAAGACATAAAATCTTGGTGGATGAAGTACATCGATTGAGGAGTGGTGGCTCCATGAGTGATGCTACTACAGAATCAAAAGTTGCTTTTGAAGAATTAACAGGGTGGAAGTATGAACAATGTTGGGGACACAACAATGTGGTACATGGACTAGGCAATAAAATTGCGACAACATCAGCATAATTATTTAATTGAAAAAACATATTGAAAGACAGCTACATCCAGGAATTAAAGACTGGAGATAGGGAAGGCACCTCTCAGAGGTGTCTTCCCTATCTTTACCCCAATACTTGTTTTGACAACCCTATAAAGGTCTATTTTAGAGTATAATGATATTGATTTGCTCTTCAACTTAACTGGCTATTTTAAAAAAGAAGGTGTGATTTCCACATGTTAAAAAAAATAACCACTCTATTATTATCAGCATTTGTAATGAGTTCTCTGCTGTTAATAGCTGGATGTGGACATAAAGATACTGCTGCTGGACAATCTGTCAAGCCAGGAGAAAAGGTCAATATTGTATTTTGGGATGAAAATGCCGGTCCTGATCGTACTCCATATTATAAAGTATTAATTGGAAATTTTGAGGCTCAGAATCCCAACATTCATGTTGAATATGTTGGCTTGCCCAAAAAGTCAGCAAAACAAAAGTTTGATACGGCGATTGCCACCATTGACCTTCCCGATGTCGCAGGCGTACAGACCAGTTGGTTAGCTGATTTTACTTCACGTAATGTATTATTGGAACTGGATACATTGTTTGATAACTGGAGTGAGAAAGATAAAATATCTCCCTCGATTATTCAGTCTAATCGTGATATGGTGTTGAATAAAAAATTATATCAAATTCCTAATACCATGAGTATGGAGATTTTATGGTATAGGGCAGATTGGTTTACAGAGACCGGCGTCAAGGTACCTGAGAATTGGGATGAATTTTTTACTGCGGTAGAAAAAATGACTGATAAAGATAAAAAACGTTACGGTTTTACCATTCGTGGTGGCGACGGTGCCGCCATCCAATTGATAAGAATGATGTTTGCTTATTCTGGTTTCACTGATTTTTTTGATAAGAATGGTAAATGCCTAATTAATGATCCCATACATGTTGAATTTGTTAAAAAATATCTCGCTCTTTATACAGTCTTTACACCGAAAAGTGATGTGACCAATGGGTATCAAGAGATGATTATTAGTTTTGATAGTGGTGCTGTTGCCATGGTGGAACATAATATCGGATCTTACTCCCAACATAAGAACTCCCTAAAGCCAGAGCAATATGCACCCCTGACTCTGCCAAAAACATCAGATGGGAAAATTATGCAAGAAGGTGGTAATACCAATGGTTATGGTATTTTTAAAACAACCAAACATCCAGAGGAAGCGTGGAAATTTATAAGCTTCTTATGCTCACAAGACAGTCAGAGCTATTGGAATCAAAACATTGGACAGATTCCCACACATTTGGATTCATTAAATGAGCCCTGGGCGAGAGAATTACCCCATATGCAATTGGCGTTACAAGTGCTTTCTAATCCTAATCTTAGATTTTACCAGCCTCCCATGTATTTGCCGGAGTATCGTTCCATCTTGGATCAAATTGGTGACCCTGGTATTCAAGCCGTATTGACAGGCAATAAATCAGTGGAACAGTTCCTCGATGAATGGGCAACAAAATTCGAAAAATCAAAAAAGAAATATGATGCATCCATCCCTACTCACAAATGATCTATTTTTCCTAAGATTACTCAAAGGTTGTCGGCCGTAAAAATAGATTAAATAAGGTTTCTTTGGTATTTTTATGTTCAAATAAAATAGCATAGACGCCATTACAAATGGGTAAATCAACTTCATATTGTTGTGATAGATATTTCAAGGACTGGACTGTTGCCACGCCTTCAGCTAGTTTATCAAAGCTTTCACCCGTGACAAAAACTTGCCCAAATTTTCGATTATGACTGTGGGGAGAAAATAAGGTTGCTTCATAATCACCAAGATGACTTAGGCCATAGATGGTAAGGCCATTTCCGCCCATGGCCTGCACAAGGCGGGATAACTCTTTGGTGCCACGCGCCATAAGGGCGCCTTTCAAACTGCTATAATGTAAGCCATCCAGCATTCCGGCGGCGATGCCCATGACATTTTTGGCCGCCGCACCAATTTCGTTGCCAATCAGATCGCTGCCGTAATAAAGCCTGATCAGGTCACTACTAAATGCTTCAACGACTTTTTTAGTAATTTCCATATTGTCAGAATCGATGACCATACAATTAGGGATACCATTGTAGTAATCCTGTACATGTCCTGGGCCCACCCAAATGGCTAAAGTTGTATCTTTGCCCATAACCTCATAAACGACTTGAGAAAGACGCTTCCCACTGGTTGCTTCTAAGCCTTTCATACATAAAATAAATATTTTATTCCTAGTTTCCATCAGACGTAGCTGCTCAGTAAGTAATCCTAATTGTTGAGCACTAATGGATATAATAATAAGTTCGCTACAGGAAACTGCTTTTTCCAAGGAATTAGTTAAGACAACTTCTTGGGGTAACGTTAAATACTCATTGGTTCTCCTTTGATGAAGTGCTAAATAATTTTTAGAACTTTCTCGACCCCATAATGTTACGGTATGCCCAATTTTATGAGCATACCAGGCTAAGAAGGTTCCCCAACGTCCACAACCTAGAACTGAAACTTTCATTTTTTTACCAGCCTTTATCAGAGTAGAATGTATAAGCTTTCTCTAGCTTATTTTTTTAGAATTTTAGTAACCTTAGGCGCTCTCAATTTGCTTATTGATGGGAGTCCTGACCCTAGAAGTGGGCGAAGATAATTTTTGAAGGCAACAGTAATATGGTTGCCTGCCCCATTTATAAACTCATCAGGCATATACTTCGTTTTGCCGGCCAGTTCAACAAGAGGCGTTAATTGATATTCGATGGCGTAGTCTCCAGTCCGATGAATGGTAACAGAACCGCTACACCTAGCAGAGATGGCGAATTGAACAGCTTTTTCCCCGACTTCACGTGCTTCCTGCTGGTCAACATCTGATACACAGCCGGGGAAACAGCGTTGAATATAGCCAAAGGTATCGCTACGTACACGGGAGATCTTTAGTCCTTGTTTCACAGTCTGGGTGAGCAAGTCACCTAGTGCCCCTGTACCTGACATGGTTATGTTACCATGATGATCTTTCTCTACGTCTTTTAATAAACTGAGGATAATAGGTGTACCACTGGCATCCTTGATGCCTTCGGATGCCGCTACGACACAGTAACCATATTGTTCATAGACTTTTTTTACATCAGCAACAAAGTTATCAATAATAAAAGGGCGTTCCGGTAAATAAATGAGATGGGGACCATCTTCAGGGAACTTTTGGGCACCCGCCGCTGCTGCTGTTAAAAAGCCAGCATTTCTGCCCATAACAATACCGATATAAACTCCAGATAATGCTTTCATATCAAGAGTTACGCCGGCAAAAGCCTGAGCGACGAATCGTGCAGCCGAGGCATAACCAGGGGTATGGTCATTGATTACCAAGTCATTATCAATAGTTTTCGGTACATGAATGGCATGAAAGGCGTAATTATCTAATTTTGCTTGCTCGCTGACAATATGCACAGTATCAGCAGAATCATTACCGCCAATGTAAAAGAAATACCGGATATCGTGGGCCTTTAATACCTTAAAGATCTCCTTACAGTAGTTGGCATCTGGTTTTACCCGCGTGGATAAGAGGGCTGATGAGGGCGTTTGTGCCACCTGATCAAGGTTAAAGGCTGTTTCCTGAGTTAAGTCAATAAAATCTTCATTAATGATACCTTCCACACCGCGCAGCGCTCCGTATATGGCTGTGATTTGTCCATGCCGGCGCGCTTCAGTCAGAATCCCGGCCATGCTTTGATTGATGACTGCTGTTGGACCTCCACCTTGCGCAATGAGTGCTTTACCTATAAGTTCCATGAAAATCCTCCTATGTAATTAATTTATAGTAAAATAACTCAATATTTACATTATATAGTAAAAAATAGACAAGGGCAATTGATCTCACTCTCTGAGGAGTGGGAAAATTATACTTGTGAAAGGACAGTCAATTGATCTTTATTGACAATCATAATCTGTTTTTGACCATTGATTTTAATTAGACCATCAGCTTGTAGTTTAGAGAATTTGCGACTGATGGTTTCCCGAGTGGTACCAAATAGGCTAGCGAGTTCATGCCGTGGCAGATTAATGGTCAGTCTAACTCCGCTCGGGGTAAGAACACCCTCTTTTTCAGCCATGGCGAGTAACCAGGAGATGAGTCGTTGCTCAATGGTTTTTAAAGTCAGCGTGCTAATGAAATTTTCGGCATAGGCAAGTCGATCCGTTAACGCTTGCATAACACCTAATGAAATATCTGGATTTTGGTGGATGAGTTCTTTAAAATCATCCCGGGACAGTAAGCAAATGCCTGTCTCTTCTAAGGTCTCGGCATTGAGCAGATAGTGTTGCTTTTCCATAATTAAGGCTAGTTCACCAAAAAAGTCCCCTGGTTCCAGCAGACGTAAAATTTGTTGACGCCCATCTTCAGAGGTTTCGTATAGTTTTACGCTACCATATCGTACAATATGTAAATGATTGGTGAAATCGCCTTTAGAAAAAAGGATGGTATTTTTGGGGTAAGTTTTTTTCTTGATTAAAGTATTAATTTTTTGTAATTCTGTATAATTGAGGGTCTTAAAAATCGGTACAATACTAGCACAAATATGTTCAGGTTGTTCAGTGAAACATTCCTGCATAAATATTATCTCCCATCCCATAAACTTCTTCCTTACTAGTATAACGTGAAATGAGTATGCTAAAAAGTCTTTTTTAACAAAAGCAGGAATGTTGAGCCATAATCATGAAATAGGCCATAGTAAGAATTTGGCTAAAAAGGAAGGAGGAATTAGGTTGCCCGATATTATCAATCTAGTATTAATGATGACGGTGCCCCTATTATTATATATGGGAGTAAAAGCGCGCACAAGGAAAGATGCCAGTTGGAAATACTATTTAGTTGCTGCTGGGGGGGGTATTTATTTTATTATTTATTGTTGCCAAATCATAGTAGTGAACACACGAAAAGATAGGGGAAAACTCACAGGGACAGGTCATGAGTTTTCCCCTATCTTTTATGATTAGATTCAGGACGTTATTGGGTGCTATCAGTAAGATTAATTTTTTTGAACTTTGATTAAGTCTGCAATTCCAGTTTCTTGGACTGCTTTAGTTAAGTGGGCACTATCAGATAGCCATTTTTCGGCTGATTCTTTGGGATCTAAATATTCAACTTGCAATCCTAACTTTTCTACATTAATTTTGAATTCAGGATCGGAGATGATTGCCTTGAGCCCTTCGGCTAGCTTAGTTTTTACCTCTGGTGGTAGACCTTTAGGAGATGCCACTCCATACCAATTAGTCAATACAAGATCAAATCCTTGTTCCTTAAATGTTGGTATATACGCTAGGTCTGGGTCAGTGAGTCTCTGTTCACTTGTCGTTGCCAGTGCTCGTAGAGTGCCATTTTTAATCTGTTCTTTGACTGTTGAGGGGTTAATAAAACCCATTTGAATATGTTTGCCTAACAAAGCAACTGTCACTTCACTAGCGCCACGAAAAGGAACTTGTTCAAGAGTAATGCCAGAAGCTTTGGCAAAAGTTTCGCCAATGATATGTGATGGTGAGCCTATGCCGGTATGACCAAATTTCACATCTCCCGGATGCTGCTTGGCGTAGTTAATGACTGCATTGACATCTTGCCACGGTTGCTCGGCGTGGACTACCAGTATCCATGGTGAAGTAGAAACCTGCACAAGGGGCTCTAAGGCAGTCGGGTAATGATATTTAGTTGATCCATATAATGGCTGCAGGAGTAAATCAATTGCGCTAATACTAAGTGTGTAACCATCTGGACTAGCACTAGCTAGTTCGTTCCAGCCGATGGTGCCTGCACCACCAGGTTTATTAACAACAACTAAGGGTTGTCCTAAATATTTCGGAGCCATCTTTTCCAGCGCCCGGGCTATAACGTCCAATCCTCCTCCAGCACTGAAGGGTACAATGAGGGTAATGGGTTTAGTGGGGAAATTTTTATTGGTAGTTATTGCTTTATCTTGCATATCGCTACAACCTCCTACGATTATTGAAATCAGTAATAAGCATATTGGGAACAATATTGAAGATCTGTTTTGCACTACATCATCTCCTCTGTTTATTATTTAGACAATGGTGATTAATGGTTGACCTCCTTTCGAAAGTGATTGATTTTATTCAGCCAGTTTATCGTATGATAGAGAATGAAGACAATCCCTAATACCAGGATGGTGCCAGCAATGGGCCGAGTAAATAGTTCCCACATGCTACCATTACAGATAATCAATCCTTGTATCAATCCCTGTTCTAACTCAGGTCCGACGACAATACCGATAATGAGAGGGGCGGGTTCAAAGCCTGTACGGCGCAGAAAAAAACCAATCACCCCGAAAAAAACAATCCATATTAGATCAAAAACACTGTTATTGATGGTATAGGCACCAGTTAAGGTGAGTATGGCCACCAGTGGCATGAGAATATTGAGTGGTGTTTTGAGTAGTTGGACAAAAATACCCACGAGGGGCATGTTAATAATCAGTAGCAGTAGGTTGCCGATGTACATACTGGCAATCAGCCCCCAAAATAGATCAGGCTGCTGCGTGATCAGTGCGGGGCCAGGAATAATGCCATGAATCATGAAGCCACTGAGTAAAATAGCCGTACCGCCGCAAAAGGGTAGTCCTAGTGTTAATAGTGGAATCATAGTGCCCGAAATAGCCGAGTTATTGGCTGATTCTGGCCCAGCAACTCCTTCAATGGCACCGTGACCAAACTCAGATGGATTGTTACTACAATGCTTTTCTAATGCATAGGAGGCAAAACTAGAGATTGTTCCGGCTGGACCAGGTAACAAGCCTATCAAAAAGCCCATAAGACCACCGCGAAAGATAGGAGCTACTGAACGTCGACACTCTTCACGGGTAGGATATAAATCGCGAAAGCGTAGGGTTGGTACACTGGATAAAGTGTTTGGTTCTGTCATCACTGTGAGGATCTCTCCGATGCCGAATATCCCCATCGCCAACAAGGATAAATCAAACCCCCTATCCAGTTCATCAATGCCGAAGGTAAAACGACTAATACCAGACATACTGTCTAGCCCAATGGTTCCCAGTATAATACCAATGGTAGCCAGTAAAACAGATTTAAGGATGGAAGTGCCAGTCAATTTCGTGAGCACAATTAATCCTACCAGGGCGAGGGAAAAATACTCTGGTGGCCCAAAGGCCAGGGCGTACTGAGCCAAAGGGGGAGCAAATAGGGTTAGACCAATGACACCGATGGTGCCGGCAATAAAAGAACCCACAGCTGCTATGGTGAGCGCCGCTCCACCTCGCCCTTGTTGCGCCATGGGGTAGCCATCCAGACAGGTCACGACGGATGCAGCTTCCCCTGGCACATTCATCAGGATTGAAGTCGTTGAACCTCCATATTTGGATCCGTAATAGATGCCGGCGAACATGATCAATGCTGCCGTACTATTCATCCCATAACTAAAAGGCAGCAAGAGAGCAATGGCACTGATTGTATCAATTCCGGGGAGGACCCCCACCAATGTACCCAGCAAAACACCGATGGTACAAGCTAGCAGATTGGCGGGCAGCATGCTGATATAAAACCCATGTAGTAACATTGTCAATGTGTCCAATCCTTAACCCCCTAGTTTTACGGTAATGCAACGGCTAAATAGTCTTTGAAGAGCAGATAAAAGACTGTTGAACTACCAACCGCCATCATACAGGGAAAGAGCCAACCAGGCGTATCGGCTATTTTGAAGAAATAGAATAGGAATATAAACGTCGCAGTAAAATAACCGAGAATATTGAAAAGTGTAATATAAAAAAGTAGGCCAATGAGAATAAAGATAAACTTTGTCCAGTCAACAGTCTTTTGTGGAGGAGCTTTTTTCAATCGTAACTGAGTGAACATAAGCGCCAACGCGACGAGCACAGCAGTCACTCCTGCGAGTAAGGGCAAAAACCCAGCTCGAGGTGACTGGAGAGTGCCAAATGTAAGCTGCTTAGCCCAATAGAGATAAACAGTGCTCCCGAGTAAAAAGAAGAGGGTTATTATTTTTTCCGTAATGGCCAATCACCTCTATTACTTAAGTTAGCTCATAAGACCTAAGGACTAATGAAATTTCAGATCTGGTCAAATATGATGGTAAAGGTTGTTCCTTTGCCGGGCTCACTATCCACCGTCAGCATGGCAGCATGACGTTGTACAATTCGATAACAAATGGCTAGCCCAAGACCAGTACCATTTTCTTTGGTAGTAAAAAACGGCGTGCCAAGTTTATCTCGGATGTCGAGGGGAATTCCCACTCCTGAATCTTTTATGGATAAAAGGACTTTGGAGCCTATCATCTCAGTGCTAATGTTGATGATACCTTGTTTGGGCATGGCATCCAGTCCATTCCTTACCATATTAAACAGTAGCTGACGGATGCTGTTTTGATCGACAGACACATTGGATAGGTTATTTAAACTAAGTTTAATATCACAATCGTTACATAAAGCATCAGCCTGTAGTAAGGGATAAATATCCTTGATAATGGTATTTAAATTATGTTCACTAAATTCCATGGCTCTGTTTTTGGCTAGTGATAAAAATTCCGTAATAATGCTGTTGGCACGGTCCAGTTCATTGATCATGAGGACGAAATTTTCTTTTTGCGTGCTGAATTCTTGTTTATTACCCATAAACTGTAACAAACCTCTTACCGTTGTCATAGGGTTTCGTATTTCATGGGCAATACCAGCGGCCATTTCACCAATGATATTCAATCGGTCCAAACGGGTCATTTTTTCTGTTTGTTCACTAATATAGTTGAGAAGTGGGGTAAATTCGGCTATTTCACTTTGATAATCATAAGATTGTCCGGAAAGTATGGATTCGGCAAATAAATGAAGGTCTTTTTTTAATTTAACAAACACCTCGCGAAAAATAGTGATGCAGACTAATAAGATAAGAAATGCAGCTAAAAAAGTATTTGCTGTTAGTTTCCAAAGGGCAGAAGAAACTGCATCTTGGTTGATGGTTGCAAAAGCATGACCAACAATAATGCCATATTCCTCAATTGGTTTGATGTAGGTGATTGAAGTTGCTCCATGCCATAAAACCGATTTTTTTTTCTCGAATAGTGGTTCAGCTTTGCCTTCATAGATTGCGTTAATCAAAGCAGGGTCGACGTTGATCAGCAATGATCGATCAGACTGTGGCCCAATGGCAACAATACTTTCATATTGCCGTGAATAAAAGCCAAATTTAATGATATTGATTGGCAAAAATATATCGTTGAAAATTGGTTGCAGCTCAGTATTAAGTGCCAATATTTGATCCTGAACGGTTGAGTGGGTAGTAACCTGGCGAGAGGGAATTTCAGAAAAAATATTGGCGGGCTTTTTCTTGATTAAAAAATCAGTAATGTCCATCAGGCATTTGATATTGTTCTCATTTGCCTCGTGTAAAAAGAACCAATAGTTAGACGCTGCAGTCGTTGTCACTAACAATAAAACAACGCCCACGATTTTTATATTGAGCTTTGTTGCTAGATTGAAACGTTTCATTGTTTTAAGCCCCTCTAGTGAATAATTTTACAGATATGATTTTCCACTTGTGTACCATCATTGTAAAATAAATTACAATTAACGACAAAATTCCCTAATAATATAAAAACATCTTATTTATGTATATTGTTTCGCCAGTTAATATCAAAATCCTTCCATATTATTTAGAAATTTTAGCCTATAAAAGAAGGCAAGTACACCTAGAAATATCTAAGCTTACTTGCCTTCTTTAGATTGCCATAAAGTGTAATGGATAAACATGATTATCCGTTTATAATAGTACCACCATTCACATGTAGTATTTGCCCTGACATATAGACGGAATCATTTGAGGCTAAAAATACATAACAGGGAGCTACTTCGGCTGGTTGGCCGGCCCGCTGCATGGGGGTATTCTGGCCGAAAACAGCCACATGCTCTTCGCAAAAGGAGGTGACGATCAGGGGAGTCCAGATGGGGCCTGGGGCTACACCGTTGACACGAATACCTTGTTTGATGAGGGATAGGGAGAGGGAACGGGTAAAGGCTACAATGGCGCCTTTGGTGGCAGCGTAATCAATTAATTGTTCATTGCCAGCGTAGGCGGTCACAGAGGCCGTATTAATAATGGCACTGCCATTTTTTAAATGGGGCAGGGCGGCTTTACTACAGTAAAAATAGGAAAAAATGTTGGTACGAAAGGTTTTTTCTAATTGGGCGGCGGAAATGTTTTGAATGTCAGTTTGTACATGTTGCTCGGCAACATTATTGACCAGAATATCCAACTGTCCAAATTCTTTAATTGTTTGCGCTACCGTTTGTTGACAAAATTGTTCGTCGCCCACGTCGCCAGCCATGGTTAAACAGTTTTTCCCTGCCGCTTCAACATTGCCTTTTGTGGCTGCGGCATCAGCGTGTTCATTCAAATAGGCGATGGCAACATGGGCGCCCTCCCGGGCAAAGGCCAATGCTACAGCCCGACCAATACCACTGTCGCCACCCGTGATTAAGGCCACTTTGTTGTGCAGTTTACCACTGGCTAGATAGTGTTCATCAATAGAAATGGGGCGAGGATTCATTTGGGACTCAATTCCCGGTTGCTGGTTTTGATGTTGGGGTGGAAAACCCAAGCTTTGGGTTAGAAGTTGTTGATTCATTGTAATACCTCTTTTACATGTAATGATGTCATAGTATTCCCCAGTTAACGGGTTACATGCAGAATTGACAAAGGGATACTTTCTTGTTTATGATGGAGAGGTATATCCTGTTTATATCACATCCTTGGGAATTGATACGAAAAATAATTTGTTTCTGTATACATGAAAGGTGATGTTACTCTATGAAAAAAATTAAATTAGAAAAAGAATTAAAAGATCAAACCGTCTTGCAAATTAAAAAATATTTTCTCGAAGAGCGGGATGAAGAAATCGGGGATTTATCCGCTGCATTATTAATGGATTTTATGATTGGGCAAGTAGGTCCAGCCATTTATAATCAAGCCATCAAAGATGCACATGCTTTGGTAAGTAAAAAAATTGAAGATTTGTATGGACTGGAAAAGTAGATAGCCATGGAGAGGGAATGTGGAGGTACGTTAAGTGTCTGATAGTAAATATTTTATTTTAATTGCCTTACATCTTGCTGTTCTGGGTATGATGATTGTTTTGTTTATCAAACTATCTACTGAAAAAAAGCAAGATGGGGCTGCTGCGTATGCGGTATTGGGCAACAACATTGATCGGTTAGAGCGAGGGCTCAAGGAAGAATTAGCCAGCAGTCGCACGGAGCTAGGGTTTAGTTCCAAAGCCTTGCGTGAAGAAATCAGCACTTCTTTAAAAGGTTTTACTGATTCCGTTGGTCAACAGATGGCAGGGACGTCCCAATTGCAAGTTTCTCAAAGCGACATGTTAGTAAAACAATTACAAACCCTGACCACAGCGAATGAGCAACGGATGGATAAAATGCGTGTTGGGGTGGATACCCAATTAAAAGCCATTCAAGAAGATAATGGTAAGAAGCTCGAAGAAATGCGGAAAACTGTTGATGAAAAACTTCATGAAACTTTGGAAAAACGCCTGGGAGAAAGTTTTAAACTTGTGAGTGATCGACTGGAGCAGGTCCATAAGGGACTTGGCGAAATGCAAACGTTGGCCTCAGGTGTTGGTGATCTTAAGCGGGTGCTGACCAATGTTAAGACCAGAGGTATGTGGGGTGAGATTCAACTAGGAACTTTACTAGAAGAAGTTATGGCACCCGATCAATACGCACAAAATGTGGTAACAATACCGGGCAGTAATGATCGTGTCGAATTTGCCATTAAACTACCAGGTCGAGATAAAGAGGGGACAATTGTTTGGTTACCCATTGATGCGAAGTTTCCCCAAGAGGATTATCAGCGGTTACTTGAGGCTCAAGAACAGGCGAATACCATCATGGCGGAAGAAGCAGGCAAAGCCTTAGAAAATCGGGTAAAAAATGAAGCCAAAGATATTGCGACAAAATACATTAGTGTACCCCATACAACAGAATTTGGGATTTTATTTTTGCCGACGGAAGGTTTGTATGCCGAAGTATTACGCCGTCCAGGACTATTCGATATTTTACTGCGGGAATATAAAGTGGTTATCAGTGGGCCAACGACGTTGGCAGCCCTGCTCAGCAGTTTACAAATGGGCTTTCGAACGCTGGCGATTGAGCGGCGAAGTTCAGAAGTTTGGTCACTACTAGGTGCTGTTAAGACGGAATTTGGAAAATTTGGTGATTTACTCGATAAGACGGGCAAAAAGTTGCAGGAAGCTGGTAACACCATCGACAATGCGGCAAGAAGATCCCGGGCCATCGAACGGAAACTCAAAGATGTCCAGGAATTGCCACAAGCCGAAGCAGCTGAATTACTCGGTTCAATGAGTGAGGATGAAGCTCTGGCAACAGTGAAAGAAGAATAAAAAACTCAAATCACGGGGATGATTCCGCTGAGTTGCTGACTCAGGAACACTCAGGAACCATCCCCGTGATTTGAGCCAAGTAAGGGCAAATAAGGCTTGGTGCAATCCATCTTTATCCTGTTAAAGGCGGGCAATCTTGACAAGATCTCGTTATGGGTGTACTATTTAATTAATACACTAATAACGAGATACAGTGGGCTAAGGAGATGAAGGTATGGATTTAGAATTTGATGATAATATGCCCATCTATTTGCAAATCATGGATCATATAAAAATGGATATTGTTACAAAAAAGTTAACAGCTAATGATAAATTACCATCTGTACGGGAAATGGCAATGAATTTAAAAGTCAATCCCAATACCCTGCAGCGTGCCTATCAGGAACTTGAGAGATTGGGCATTGTGTATACACAACGAGGGATGGGAACATTTGTGGGTGAGGGAGAAAACATGGTGGATGATTTGAAACAGGAAATGGCCAAAGAAGTCATAGATTCTTTTATCCTACGCATGAAACGTCTAGGCTTTACTGAGCAAGAGATCATTGGGAGTATTTACCAAAATATAATAGGGGTGAAATAACATGGATACTATATTGAAAGCTGAAGAGCTACAAAAGTCCTATTTTAATAAAAAAGCATTACAAGGCGTCAATTTAACCATCCAACAAGGAAAAATTGTGGGATTACTAGGCCCTAATGGGAGTGGTAAAACTACTTTTCTAAAAATAGCAGCGGGCATCTTACATCCTTCATCCGGGACAATCCTGATCGATGGTCAAGAACCTGGGGTATATACTAAGTCCATCGTTTCTTATTTGCCTGATACGGAGTACTTTTTTAAATGGATGAAAATAAAAGATGCCGTGCAATATTTCAAAGACTTTTATACTGATTTTGATGAACGCAAAGCCTTCGAACTGCTGGAATTTATGAAACTTGATGTTAATAGTAGTATTAAAAGTTTATCGAAGGGTATGAAGGAAAAATTAAAACTAACATTGGTGCTGGCGCGTAAGGCAAAACTATATATTCTTGATGAACCACTGGGGGGGGTAGATCCCACGGCCCGGGAAAAAATATTAGATGCCATCATCAATAACTTTAGTGGCAATAGTTCCATGATCATTACGACCCATCTTGTCAATGATATTGAACGAATATTTGATGATGTGGCATTTATCAATGATGGAGTGATCGTATTACAAGGGAATGCGGAAGAACTCAGACAGAGCAAGAATAAATCCATTGATGAATTGTACAGGGAGGTCTTTCAATAATGCTGAATCTAATAAAATATGAAATAAGAGGAAAGCTATTAACCATCCTTGGTATTTGCTTAACTGTTATCATAGGAAATCTCTTTCTGATGACGAAGGTGAGTTCAGGAGGAATCGGAATACCCTTATTATCAACGGTCCTGGGGATTGGTGCGCTGATTGTGATCTCTATCTCGACCTTAACAATCATGAGTGATTATTTGTATGACGATCAAGGTTATTTGTTATTTACACTTCCCCAGTCAGGTGTATCCATACTAGCCTCCCGGTTGATTACCGCCGTCATTCAAATCAGTATTGTCGGCATTGTATCCTTAGCCATGTTTTGCTTACTTGATCAAGGGCGAACGTGGAATGCCATGTTACAGGGGGCTACGCTACCTGAAATGCTCTATTCCATCTTAATGTATTTATGGACCATTGTTTCTACCTTAACATTTATCTACTTTTGTATGGTGATTGGCCGCATCGCCTTGAAAGGAAAAAAGATCGGGAAAATAGGTTCGTTTATCATCTTTTTTATCTTAAGTATCGTCAGAAATGGCTTAGCGTTCCTCATCGCAAATTTCTTTCCACAAATTGTGCAATTCGATTCAGTCACCACGGTTACAATGAATATTGGGAGTACTCTCTTTGATGTAATGATCTTTGGTCTATTATTCATGGCCACTTCCTATCTATTAGAGCATAAGGTAGATTTATAGAAAGGGCATTGGGATATATACAAGTGAAAATACTTAACTCAAGCAGGGAGCCGATTACTTTGATTTTAAATTAAAGTAATTGGCTCTCTGCTGTCATATCTGCAGTTATATTTTTTGCTGTTATGCTATCACCACTTATTGAATATAACATAGGGAGGTGATAAGTGACGATGGGGAGCAGAAGAACGGCTTTACTGGTAAGTAGTTGGAAAATCGCGAGGGCTTATTGGTTCTCCGAAGAAAAGTGGTCGGCCTGGGGTTTATTGATAACCGTGATTGGGCTGAATTTAGCAATCGTATATATTTTAGTATTGCTCAATATCTGGCAAGTTAATTTTTACGAAGTCATACAAAAATATGATTATAACGGGTTTATGCATGCTATTGGAGAATATAGCTTGATCGCAGCTTGTTTGGTGGTGGTGCGGGGGTATCAGATTTATATGCGAATGATGTTACATATTCGTTGGCGCCGTTGGATGACAGAACGTTATCTGTCTGACTGGCTCTACAATAAAACCTATTACCTGTTGCAACTGGAGATAGGGCATGATACAGATAATCCGGATCAGCGGATTAGCGAAGATGTGGAGATGTTTGTATGGCTGACTCTCAGACTTTCTTTAGACATGTTGCAGGATGTTGTGACTGTTTTGTCCTTCATAACTATTTTATGGAATTTATCGGGAGTCCTCTATCTTTCTTGTCTCGGCTATGAACTGCCCATCTATGGTTATTTAGTATGGGTAGCCATTGTATATGCAGCAGGTGGCACTTATTGGACAGTGAAAATGGGGCGGCCCCTAGTGAAAATGGATTTTGATCAGCAACGTTATGAGGCGGATTTTCGTTTTAGTTTGATGCGGCTTAGAGAAAATGCAGAAAGTGTGGCCTTGTACGGGGGGGAAAAGCAAGAAAAATGGAACTGTCAGGGTAGTTTTGGAAACATCATTGGGAATTATTTTAAAATTGTTATTGTCCGCAAACGATTAATGTGGTTAACATCAGGTTATACCCAAATATCAGCAATCTTTGCCTCTTTAGTCGCGGCACCCCGTTATTTTAGTGGCTTTATTCATTTAGGACAAATGTTTCAAATTGTTGATGCTTATAACCATGTGCAAACAGGTTTTTCCTTTGTTGTTGATAGTTTTACTCGCCTCGCCCAATGGCGAGCCGTCGTCAATCGGTTGACTCATTTTTTGGTCAGTATGGAGATGGTTCGTACTCAGCCGGGGACCGTGTATCAGATGGTTATTTGCCGCAAGAATTGCCAGGAGTACTCCGTAAAAAATTTGAATGTTTTTTTACCCGATGGCAAAAGTATCCTAACAAACTTTTCCCTGTCTATTCATGGGACTGATCGCCTGCTCATCATGGGACCGTCGGGCTGTGGCAAAAGTACATTGCTTCGGACCTTTGCTGGTATTTGGCCCTATGCTTCGGGCGAAATGATGCTGCCGGCGGGGCAAAAAACAATGTTTGTACCACAGAAGTCTTATATGCCCCTTAATTCTTTCCGGGATATTTTACTTTACCCAGGAGTCGTCAAAGCCGTTCCAGACGAAGAATTAACGTCTCTCTTAGTAAAATGCCGATTAGGACATTTACTTGATAAGTTACATATGGTGGCTGATTGGGGGCAGGCTTTGTCACTTGGCGAACAACAACGCGTGGCTTTTGTGCGGGTTTTACTGCAAAAGCCTCGTTGGTTATTCCTTGATGAAGCCACATCGGCTTTAGATGAACAAACAGAGCAGGTTATCTATCAGATTATTACAGAACAATTAGCACAAACAGCCATTATTAGCGTGGGACACCGTCGTACACTTTTGGCATATCATCAAACCCGGTTGGAACTTGACGGTCGAGGTAACTGGAATTTAGCCAAAAATTAAAATGAAAAAGAGGGGTTTAATCTTAGTTAATAATAAAGATAAATATGAGAAAAAGCAGGATGATATACTAGCTTAGTAGAAAAGTAATATTTGTCAAGTTATGAAAAAAATAAGGATATGAATGATATCCACACCAAAATTGGTAATTTCGATAAGATGGAGGTAATGAATGTTGAAAAGATCTTTAAGCATATGGGTGGCTGTGTTGGTAATGAACTTTTCTATGATTCCTGCCCAAGCTTGCACATTATGGGCAGCGAATGGAGATGTAGTTGAGGGCGGCGGAAGCCTTATCGTAAAAAATCGTGATTGGTTACCTGATCATCACCAAGATGTAAAGCTGGTTTCACCTTCTGAAGGGTATCGATATATAGGGCTATTTACCATTGATGGAGGACATAAAGGCGTGAAGGCGGGTATTAATGAAAAAGGGCTTGTCGTTGTCAGTGCAACAGTAGGCAGTATACCAACTAAAGAACGAGAAACAATGATATACACCCATGCGCTTACGTCACAATTACTAAAGGAGTGTAGTAGCGTCGAGGAAGCCATTGCTAAAACTAATTTATTTGTGGGCCCACAGATTTTGATGATTGCTGATCAGCAAAAAGTTGCGACAATAGAAATTGGACCTGAGGGTAATTTCTCGGTTATGATGAAGGAAAATGGGACGATTTTTCATACTAATCATTACATAGCTGAATCTATGCTAGGATTTAACCGTATTTCTGGTCAAAGTAGTCAAAAAAGATATGTTCGGATCGGAGAATTGCTAACAAATGGACCACAGACGTATGATCTGGATACCTTTATAAATTTCAGTCAAGATCAAAATGATGGAGCGGATAATAGCATTTTCCGCACCGGAAGCACATCGTATAAAACTCGGACAATGGCAGTTTGGGCAGTAGCAATACCACAAAATAAATCTCCAGAATTATATATTAAAATTCTGAATCCTAATGAAAGTGAGCAAGTTTTGAGAATAAATGCTGAGGATGTCTTCAGTGGTAAGCAACTTTTAGACAAATAAAAGCGTCAGACATTGGTCAAGGAGAAACTAATGTCTGACTTTTCAGTGAAAGATAAAGATGTAAATCAAATTAGGAGAACAAATTTAATCCCTATTATACATATTTGTTCCATTAATACCCATTGTACTCATTTTAGTTGTAATACCTATAAGTTGCAAGACATTCAATTTGGTAGCAATTATCTTTATTAATAGGAGGCTTTCATTTGAAAAGACCCTGTTTAAAGTGGTACATGTTATTTATTCTTGGTTTCTTTATGTGTAGTGTAACAGTCGGATGTGCAAATGCGCCAAGCATTAATCCGTTGAGTAGCGGGGCAGGGATGTTTACCATGCCGGAAGATACAGGCGTTAATCATGAGGATCTCCGAGTCTTTTATTACCGTCCCGCCGGCTGGACACCCGACAAAGAAACTGTCATTGTTTTGCATGGTGTCCAGCGCAACGCTGAAGAATATCGTGATGAATGGAAGAAGTATGCAGATGATTATAACTTACTTGTCATATGCCCTGATTTTTCGGAAAATAAATATCCTGGCGTAGGGTATTATAATGTGGGCAATATGATGAATGATGACCATGAGAGTGGAACGTTACAACCACGTGAAAAGTGGATATTCTCAGTCATTGATCGTGTATTTAATGAAGTGCATGTTCGTTCGGGTGCAACAACGGATACGTTCACTCTCTTTGGACATTCGGCGGGAGCACAATTTGTTCATCGATATTTGCTTTTTTCTCCAGAATCAAAAGCAAAAAGAATTATTTCAGCCAATGCGGGCTGGTATACTATGCCTGATCAGGGGGTCCCTTTTCCTTATGGACTCAAAAATGTACCCATGACAAATGAAAATTTTGCACAGGCATATGCAAGAGCAGTGATTATTTTGTTAGGTGAGAATGATACCAAGACGGGTGGCGTTCTTAGGCAGACTTCTCTAGCAGAAAGGCAAGGCATTAATCGTTTTGAACGGGGAAATAATTTTTTCACTATGTCAAAAGATATGGCTAAAGCGTTGAGAGTTCCTTTTAATTGGGAATTAATAACTGTACCGGGCGTTGGGCACAGCGACGGTGGCATGGCGGGAGCGGCGGCCAAATTGATAGCAGGTGGGAAGTTATAAATTGCTAATAGAGAGAGGCCTATAAATCTGTAATGATTTATAGGCCTCTCTCTATTATAATGGTAGTGTTTGAATTTATAAACTTTGTTGGTAGATTGCTTTGATTTCAGCACTGCTTGGCACCCGAGGATTATTTTCGATATTGGCATTCATTGTCTTTAGGGCACTGGCTGTTAGCCAATCAAGGTGCTCTTCCGTAACCCCAAAAGTCCTTAATGTGGGCGTCATATTTACCCTTATTAAAAGTTTGCTGATACATTTAATGCCTCGGGCAGCAGCTTCTGTAATCGGCAGTCCATCAATGTGTTCCCCCATTGTTTTGGCAATCATTACAAACTTCTGTGGTGCCGATAAATAGGTAAATTTCATGATGGGGATGAATAATGCGGCCAATCCTTCACCATGAGCTACGTCAAATAAACCACTGACTGGATGTTCTAAGGCGTGAGGCAACGTAGTACCGCCGGCATCAATGGCCATACCAGCCAGGGTATTGGCTAAGGCCACCTTTTCCCATGCTTCAATATCGCTGGCATCATCATAAACTTTTGGCAAGTTATTGGTTAATAGCGCAATGGCCCGTAAGGACATCATTTCTGTAATGGGATTGCTTTTTTTTGAAATGTAGGATTCGATGGCATGAAATAATGCATCTAAACCCGGCCCTGCAATTGAACGCTTGGGCAAGGTTAATAATAACTCAGGATCTACAATGGAAGCTTTTGCGTATAAGAAAGGTGATCTTAGTCCTTTTTTATCTTTATTCTCAGGGTTAGTCAGGACGCCAATATTATTGCCTTCGCTACCAGTACCTGAAGTGGTGGTAATGAGGATCAATGGAAGGGCTCCGATCCCTTGTTTTCCGTATATATAGTCAGAAACATCCCCCTCATTTACGGCCATAAAAGCAATGGCTTTAGCAGCATCCATGGAGCTACCACCACCCAGTCCAATCACAACATCACATTGCTCCTGTTTGGCAATAGTGGCTCCCTCGTGGGCTAGTGTGGTCAGTGGATTAGCCTTTACTTTGTTAAAGACAATGTATTCTAGCCCTGCGCCCGTTATATAATCAATGACTTTCTGCAAGAGTCCCGAACGACCTGAACTCCCAGACGTCACAATCAATACTTTATGACCGTATTGCTTAGTTACGTTGCCGACCATGGCAAGTTTACCACTACCAAAAATTAATCGCACAGGATTATGAAAATCAAATGTAATCATATAGATTCCTCCTTTTAGATGGGCTTATCTTTATCTATTATATATTAGACATGGATTGAATTTTAACCTTTAACGGGTTATTTATTCTCATATTTAGAGGAAAGAGTGATAGGTATGGGGAATTTATAAACATATAGTAAATAATATAATATCCCATGATAGCAATACTGTAAATAGTGGGAAAGATAGAAAAAAGTATTATGCGGGGGCAATCATGTATTGTGATTTTTGCGGTAATAAACTTTCTTATAATGTTAGATATTGCCGTAAGTGTGGTCGGCAGCTGAAAGATTCCTCAGGGGATACGCAGCCGATACCTGTTATGGATGAAACAATGTTGCGTAGTATTAAACCCACGCCACTGGGCTCAGTGCCATGGTATAAAGTAAGATTTAACAGAAAGACGCCCACTCAGCGATCTAAAGTGGGGAGAATCTTGTATTACTTAGCCTCGATAGCCATTATTGGGGGAACGGTATATATTCTAACGACAGTTAAAACCGTTAAGGAATACCAAATACTAACAGGTATCATAGGTGGCTTGTGGGCTACCTATATTTGGTGGAACCGTTAACTGATTTAAAGCGATCAAATACCGTAAGGAAGAGATGATGGTGTATGGAAAATACTTCTTACAAAGCGCAAAGATTTAAGATGGCGGCTTTTATCGTGATTGTAGTATTGATTGGTACTGTTTATATTGGTATTTATCAGCCTAAGGGGGTTATGGATTTTTTTAGTACGCAGGTCGGTCCCGTGCAGATCATCACGGGGGAAGTGAATCAAGAAAATGTACAACTAAAATATCCCCAAGTCGAAGGTCTAGCAGACGCTTTGGTACAAAATAAAATAAACGGGCAGATTGATCAGGTTGTACATGCCTTTAGGGAGCCAATCAAGGATAAAGATCATTTGATTGATACTCACTATTCCTTGGAGTTTAATAAAAATAATATCCTCAGTCTAACACTGGTTGAATCTCACTATCGGAAAATGGCGGCTCACCCCATGCATTATATGAAAGCAATAACGGTGAATACTAAAAATGGACAAGTTTATCAACTAGGGGATTTATTTAAAAGCAATAGTGATTATCAGGCCCGGCTGACTGGGATTATTCATCAGCAGATTATTGATAAGAACTTGCATTTACTGAAACCCTTTGAAGGAGTAAAGACCGATCAAGAATTTTACTTAACGGTTGATGGTGTAGTGATTTATTATCAGTTGTATGATTACACTCCTTATGTTTATGGCTTTTTGAAATTTAATATTCCTTACGACCAATTAGTCGATATGATGCCAAGGGGGTTTACTGGAGAATGATGATGTACCCCAATGGAGACATTTGTGTCCTTTGCGCCGGAGTTGTTTTTCTAAAAACTACTGATAATGTTTGCAAAAGAGGCATAAAAAGACTAAAATCTTTATGTAGCGTATGATAAGCCTATTCTTTACCCACAATATAGTGATAGATTGTATTATGGTTCTTGTCTTAAAAAGGGGGATTTATGGAACAGTTATTTCAAATGGTGATTGATCTTATTGATATATGGGGTTACCCTGCAATTTTGATCGGGATGGCCCTTGAAAGTGCAAATATACCCATTCCTAGTGAACTTATTTTTGGCTTTGCCGGTTATCTTGTATTTCTCGGCAGACTGGATTTTAATTCGGTTGTTATGGCAGGCGTAGTCGGCGGATTAATTGGTTCCATACTATCTTATCTAGTAGGTTATTATGGCGGACCAACCTTTGTTACACGTTATGGACGGTATATGTTTTTATCTGACAAAAATGTAGCCATGGCCCAGAAATGGTTTGATCGTTATGGCTTAATTACAGTATTGGTGGCAAGATTGTTGCCTGTGGTCCGTACTTTTATCTCGCTACCTGCCGGATTTGCTCGAGTGAACTTTGTTAAATTTGTTGCATATACGATTTTAGGATCAACACCTTGGACGATTGCCCTTGTTTATATAGGAATGTTGCTAGGAGAAAACTGGCCAAAGATGCGTGCCATTGGTCATGAGGCCAGTTTAGTTGTAGCGGGTGGGCTGTTTATTTTGCTGATTTATTATATAATAAGGAAACGAACGAGGAACTAAAGGGCAAAATATGGCGAACCTGATGGGGTGGTATTAGGGGATAAAGTGAATCATAACATCATATTATGAAGCGAAGGATATAGAAAATGACGGAATCAACAGAACAAACACCAGCAAGTAAAAAACATAGTAATTCTTTTCTGAAAGGCACATTGATTTTAACGGTAGGCGGAATTGTTGTAAAAGTAATTGGTTTTTTAAATTGGATTATCTTATCCCGGGTATTGGGTGGCGAGGGAATCGGGTTATATCAAATGGCTTTTCCTATCTATCTATTAGCCCTTAGCGTATCTTCTGCTGGTATTCCTGTAGCGATTTCTATTATTACTGCCGAAAAATTGGCACTTAATGATTTCAAGGGTGCTACCCGTGTTTTTCATATTTCCCTGACCGTATTAACCTTACTGGGGTTATTCTTTAGTTTATTATTATATTTTGGTGCTGAACTACTCATTAAGTATCAGTTTATTCATGATTCACGGGCTTATTATTCTTTACTAGCCTTAGCACCGGCGGTATTTTTTGTTACCATTTTATCCAGTTTTCGTGGGTATTTGCAAGGCTGTCAAATTATGACGCCGACAGCGGTATCCCAGATTGTTGAACAGTTAGTTAGGGTCATTACTATGCTGATTTTTGCTAGCTTACTCTTGCCTAAAGGGTTAGAATATGCGGCAGGGGGAGCCAGTCTTGGTGCAGCTCCTGGGGCGATGGCTGGTATCATGGTGCTTATCTATTACTATTGGCGTCTAAATAAAGATGTTAAACATAAAAGCAAAATCCAAGATCAGATAAAACTTCAGGAACCAGGAATTAGTATTATTAAACGGATTACCAAGCTGGCTTTACCCGTGTCCTTATCCAGTCTGATGTTACCAATTGTCGCCAATCTGGATCTGTTTATTGTGCCAGCCCGTTTAGAGGTGGCAGGGTATACAGTGGAACAAGCTACTGAATTATTTGGTTATTTAACAGGTATGGCTGTGCCTTTACTCAATTTAGCCACAATCTTAACAGCGGCCCTTGCGACGAGTCTAGTACCGGCCATATCAGAATCCTTTTCATTAAAAAATATGAAAAGAATTTATGAGCAGACGGCTTCGGCCATGCGGATTTCTAACCTAGTGACCATTCCTGGTTTTGTTGCTTTATGGCTATTAGCTGAACCTGTTTCCCAACTTGTTTATAATGCGCCTCAGGCCAGCCATTCCATTAGCATTTTATCATTGGGTATTTTTTTATTAGGTATTCATCAGGTAACGACTGGCGTTTTGCAAGGTATGGGTCATACATCCATTCCTGTCATTAACATGGGGATTGCTGTTATATTTAAGGTGACTTTGAATTGGATGCTGACGGCTATGCCCACGTTAGGAATTAAAGGGGCATCATGGGCAACGGTGGCCGATATTGGCGTGGCAGCCGTGTTTAATCTATATTTTGTCCATCGCTATGTGGGATTTTCCATGGATATTAAAAGTTTATTAAAACCCATTGTGGCAGCAACGGCGATGGGGGGCGTAATTTATCTAAGTTATGATGTGATTATGATGGAAACTGGGAGCAATGCCTTGGCGACGGTGAGCGGGATATTCTTTGGTGGCATCGTATATAGTGCGGTAATTTTAATGGTCGGTGGTGTTAGCGAAGGAGATGTCAAGCAGATGCCTTTCCTTGGTACACGTTTGGTACCCATATTGCGCAGGCTTGGGTTATTTAAAGCAGTTTAGCCGAGTATATAGCCCTTTTTCTACACTCCTGGATGGTTGCAATTCCATTGCTAAAAATATATAATACAGTGAAAATAGTGGCCTGTCCTGGGTGTGATGATACTGTAAAGATTAGGCACAAGTAAAAATGACTAGGGCTTTTATCTGCGTCGGATAACTTGAAGGAAGCCAAGTCTTTTCTTTATGTCTAGTCCCCCTAATTTGACGGAAAAATACAAATACTAGTAAAAAAATATAGTCAAGACTAGTAAAAAAATAATAGTATGGTATAATTATTTACAAATAATGATTATCGTTTTACTAGTAAAGAGACTGTCTGTTTATTATAGTTATTCAATCCAGCTTTATAAAAATTTGTGTACAGGGTGGTAATTATGAGCAATTTTCAAGTAATAAAACGTGATGGTCGTGAGGTTGAACTCAATGTTGAAAAAATTTATGCTGCAATCAAAAAAGCATATGCGGAAAACTTTGATGGTATAGTCGAGGAAGCAAAATTACGGGCATTATCAGAGAAGGTTTTTAAGTGTATTGAGGCTAAGCTAGTTAAAAGTATATCAGTAGAGGAAATACAAGATATTGTTGAAGATGTATTATTACAATCCAATGAAGTAGCTGTGGCTAAAAAATACATTGCTTACCGGGCTAAGCGCACCCAGGTACGTGAAGGCAATATGCGTCTGATGATGGACTATAAAGATATTACCTTCAAAGATGCTGAACAAGTTGACGGCAAACGTGATAATGCCAATGTGGATGGCAATTCAGCCATGGGCACAATGTTACAATATGGGGTAACAGGATCAAAACAATTTGCCATTCACCATATTTTAAAACCTGATCATGCCAAAGCTCACCAATCGGGGGCCATTCATATTCATGATATGGATTTTGAAGCCATTGGCACTCTGACCTGTTGTCAGATTGATATTAAGAAATTATTTAAAAATGGTTTCTCGACGGGACACGGGCATTTGCGAGAACCACAGGATATTATGAGTTATGCAGCCCTGGCTGCCATTGCCATTCAAAGTAATCAAAATGATCAGCACGGTGGGCAATCCGTTCCAAACTTTGATTATGGTTTGGCTGCTGGTGTGGCTAAAACTTTTGTTAAATTGTATACAGAAAATATGAGAAAAATTTTAATCATTGATTTTGATGAAACGGCAGACGCTGTTATTGATCAAATTATTGCCGACACGGTTCATGGCTATAGTGAGGAAAATTCCGATTATCCACGGATTGGTGCTCAAGAGTATGAAACTTATCATATTAATGAAGGATTACGTTTAAAAGCGGCCCTGGCACAAGGCAAAATTACTGTTACTGATGATGAGGCCAATAAAATTCAAGAGTTCACTTATCGCTTTGCCAAAAAAGAAACAGTGAAAAAAACATATCAAGCCATGGAAGGATTCTTACATAACCTTAATACCATGCATTCTCGGGCCGGAGCGCAAGTGCCCTTTAGCAGTATTAATTTTGGTACGGATACAAGCTCAGAAGGTCGCTTGGTGGTTGAACAGTTTCTATTATCAGTAGAAGCAGGACTGGGTAATGGGGAAACGGCTATTTTTCCTATTAGCATTTTTAAAGTTAAAGAAGGCATTAACTACAATCCAGAAGATCCTAATTATGATTTATTTAAATTATCTTGTCGTGTTTCGGCCAAACGACTATTTCCTAATTTTGTCTTTATTGATGCTCCTTTTAACCTGCAGTATTATAAGCCAGGTCGTCCAGAAACTGAAATTGCTACCATGGGCTGTAGAACTAGAGTGATAGGTTCAGTGTTTCCTGAATCCGATGGTGTTGTTTTTGGTCGGGGTAATAATTCCTTTACAAGCATTAACCTGCCAAGGCTAGGTATTAAGCATGGTATCGCATTGATTGAAAGAACTCAGCCTGATATAAAGGGCTTTTATACAGAATTGGATACCATTATTGAATTGGCCATTCAACAATTATTGGATCGCTATGAAATTCAAAAACACAAAAAAGTTAAAAACTTTCCCTTCTTGATGGGGCAAAAAATTTGGTTTGATGCCGATAAATTAGCTTGGGAAGATACTTTGGAAGATGTGATCAAACATGGTACATTGTCAATTGGTTTTATTGGCCTAGCTGAAACTCTTACAGCCCTGTTTGGTAAACATCATGGCCAGTCTGATGATACTCAAGCAGCCGGCCTTAGAATTATTGGACATATGAGAAAACGTATGGATGAGGCGGTCATTAAGTATCAGTTGAACTTCTCCCTTATTGCAACGCCCGCTGAAGGTTTGTCAGGTCGGTTTGTAAAAATCGATTGCGAACAATATGGAAAAATTCCCGGCGTAACCGATCGGGAGTATTATACGAATGGTTTCCACATTCCTGTATATTATAATATTAACGCTGCGCGAAAAATTGAGCTGGAAGCTCCTTATCATGCCCTGACAAATGCTGGTCATATTACTTATATTGAACTTGATGGAGACCTAGCTAAAAATATTGATGCCTTTGAAATGGTTGTACGTAAGATGAAAGAATGTGGTATTGGTTATGGGTCGATTAATCATCCCGTTGACCACGATCCCATGTGTGGCTTTACAGGTGTCATTGGTGATAATTGTCCCCAATGTGGACGCTTAGAAGGGGAAAATAATATGAATTTTGAACGGATTCGCCGTATTACTGGGTATCTCGTCGGGACAATGGACAAATGGAATGATGGTAAACGGGCTGAAGAAAAAGATCGGGTTAAGCATGGTGTTCGAAACTGATTGATTTTTAAAATAAAAATTCCTGCAAGGCAAAAATGCTTTGCAGGAATTTTATTAAAAGGGGGTATATCATGAAAATTCAGTTGTCATCGCCCCTTGTTACCGATTCAGTTGTTGATGGGCGGGGGCTTCGGACCGTCATTTGGTGCCAAGGCTGCTCCCATAATTGTGCAGGGTGTCATAATCCTGATACCCATTGCTTTACGGGTGGGTTTGAGCAGGATGTTGATGAATTGGTGCAAGAAATTTTAGCAGTGCCAATGCAATCAGGGGTGACTTTCTCCGGGGGAGATCCTATGATGCAGGCCGTAAGTTGTGCTGGAATTGCCAGTCGACTGAAAGAACAGGGTATTAATATTTGGTGTTATACGGGATTCACTTTTGAAGAGTTATTGGACAGACCGGATTGCCAACAGTTTTTGCAGTATATTGATGTGTTGGTTGATGGCAAGTTTGAACTCTCACAAAAAAGTTATGATTTATTGTTTAAAGGCTCAGCCAACCAACGTATCATTGATGTACCGACAAGCTTGCAACAAAATAAAGCTGTTTTGTATCAATTGGCATAAATGGATACAAAAGTATTATGCCTTCTGATCACGTATAAAAGCTTGACCTTTTAATGAGTACATGATATACTGTTAACAGATCAATAAGAATTGCTCTAGGTCGTTATGTTGGACGACTTATATTTATATGATAGAAAACAAAAGCTGCCTGGTATATCACAGTAAAGTGTCTCTGTGATGATGTAAGAGGTTGATTGTAGGCAAAGGACTGGTTGATCCTAGCTCTCTATATCCTATAAAGTAGTAGTAATGTTGATTAAGTACATAGTGGTTCTAAGATGCAAAGTTGCGTTGTATATTAATTACTACTATACATTATAGGTTATTAGGGGGATTAAAAATGAATATAGAAGAACGTATTTGTCAGCTTTCCAAAAAGCTGATGAGCCTGGGTTATTATCGGTTTCAGGTTAAGAGCATTATGCAAACTGCTATGAGTAATCATGATGCAGATAGTGCAAGTGATGATCAACAGCTCAGAATAGTCAATGTATTAGAAAACTATGAAAAGTTAGCTAATGATTATTTCTTGGCATATAGTAAATAAATCAATAAAGAGCCTACTTAGGCTCTTTATTTCTGTTAATAGATATAAAAAGGAAGGCTGATGAAAATATGATTAGTACAAGTGGTTTGACATTACGTTATGGCAAACGGGCGTTATTTGAGGATGTTAATATAAAATTCACTCCAGGTAATTGCTATGGTTTAATTGGTGCCAATGGTACTGGTAAATCTACCTTTTTGAAAATTCTGTCGGGTGAGATTGAACAAAATTCTGGTGATGTTTTCATTACAGCCGGTGAACGACTGGCCGTTTTGCAACAAAATCATAATGTATTTGATGAAATTGAAGTCTTAAAGACGGTTATTATGGGGCACGCTAGACTGTATGAGATTATGGAAGCAAAAGAAGTCTTATATGCCAAAGCTGATTTTACCGATGAAGATGGTTTAAAAGTCGGCGAACTAGAAGGCGAATTTGCTGATCTCAATGGTTGGGATGCTGAAACTGAGGCTTCTAGGATGCTCATGGGTCTGGGGATTGGTGAAGAGTTTCATACTAAGTTGATGAAAGATTTGGATGGTAATAGCAAGGTAAGAGTACTACTCGCCCAAGCTATATTTGGTACCCCAGATATTTTACTCCTGGATGAGCCAACAAATCATCTTGATGTGGAGTCGATTGCTTGGTTAGAAGATTTTCTTTATAATTTTAATAATACTGTTATTGTTGTATCTCATGATCGACATTTTTTGAATAAAGTTTGTACTCATATTGCTGATATCGATTTTAGTAATATTACATTGTTTGTTGGTAACTATGATTTTTGGCAACAGTCCAGTGAATTAGCACTTCGTATGGCGAAAGAAGCCAATAAAAAGACGGATGAAAAAATGAAAGAACTGCAGAGTTTCATTCAGCGTTTCAGTGCCAACGCTTCCAAGTCCAAGCAAGCAACCTCACGTAAAAAACAATTGGATAAGTTAACATTAGCCGATATAAAACCATCTTCCCGTAAATACCCATACATTGCCTTCAAGCCTGATCGTGAAGCCGGTGATCAACTGTTGACGGTTGAAAATCTGTGCAAAACCATTGATGGTGAAAAGGTGTTGGATGATGTTAGTTTTGTCGTGACGAAAGGTGATAAAATTGCTTTCGCTGGTACCAATGGTATTGCCAAAACTACCCTGTTTAAAATATTGATGGGTGAAATGGAAGCTGATAGTGGTGAATTCAAATGGGGTACGACCACGACACAAGCCTATTTCCCGAAAGATAATGCTGAGTATTTTGATAGTAATTTAAATCTGGTCGATTGGCTTCGCCAATTTTCACGGGATCCTGATGAAACTTTTGTGCGGGGATTTTTGGGCCGCATGTTGTTTTCTGGTGAAGAAAGTCAAAAAGAAGCGAATGTGCTGTCTGGTGGGGAAAAAGTACGGTGTATGATCTCCAAAATGATGCTGAGTGGTGCTAATGTACTGCTCCTTGATGAGCCAACCAATCATTTAGATTTGGAATCCATTACTTCTCTCAATAATGGTTTGATTAGTTTTGAAGGCACCATGTTATTTGTGGCCCATGATCATGAGTTTGTACAAACCATTGCCAATCGGATTATCGAACTGGCGCCTGAGGGCTTAATTGATAAACGTATGACTTATGATGAATATTTAGAAAGCAAACAAGAGGTCTAATGGATAAGGAGCCAGTCTCATTTAGAGATTGGCTCCTTTTTTCACGGAATCAGAAAGGATTTTATACGTTATGTAAATAAATGGTAATTCATGCCGATGAGAAAAAAATCAAATATATGGAAAAATATTCTAAATATCTGTAAATATGTGTTACAATAAAAATAAGATAGAAAATAATTTAGGGAATAAGCTAAATTTGTGATAAGGTTAACTTATAGAATGGAGGTAATCGTATGAAGGAATATGATGAGCTGATTCAGAAATTTCATGATTATTGTACTAGGGATGGGAATGCATGTGTAAGCCTAGGTGTTAATAAACATTTGGATGATTTACCAGATCCTAGTCTAGAGAGTATTGCCTCAACAATCGAGGCTGGAGAAAAGCTATTGATAGAACTACGGAGTTTTCCGCGGGGTGTATTGGAATTTGATGAAATTCTTGATTTAGACTTAGCTATGCTCGGGGTTGATTTTGAAATATATAGCCATACATATACATTTAATGGGAAAAATGAGTTACAACAGAAACCAACAGCTGGTCATGATATTAGTGATGGCTTGTTTCTCATGTTTATTAATGATCCCCGGCCAGCCTGGGAACGATTAAGCAATATTACAGCTCGGCTGGAAAAAGTTTCTGAGTACTTGGCAAAGTTAATGAATAGGCTGGATACACCAGTCAAACGGTGGGTTGATATTGATATAGAGAAAGTTGCAAATCTACCTGAACTATTTACCACTATTTATCGCTGGGCAGAGGAAGAAAAATACCCACAGCTAACCAGATTGGCAACAGCACGGCTACAGGCTGAAGTGGCATTGAAAAACTATTCACAAAAACTGCAAGCCATGAAAACAACAACCAACCTATTTATAGGCAAAGAACAGGCCAGTAAGTTAATAAAATTACGAGGTATTGATCAATCATTGGGTGAACTACATAGTATGGCAACAGAATTTTTGCAGGATATTGCCCAGGAAATTGAAGAATTACACATAAAGCTCATAGCTAAATATCAGTTGCCGTCCAGTACGAGTATTGAAGACTTACAGAGTTTCCTGAACAAAAAATATCCCGTAAAACTAAATAATACGGGTAATCTGACTGATGTGATTAGCCGGTATGCTGAGGAAAGAGATAAGATTCTGAGCTATCTTCAGGCTAGGGATTTATTTCCTATATTTAAAGATCAAAAGATGTTGATTATGCAGACACCTGCTTTTATGGCTCCCTCGATTCCTGCCGGGGCGATGGTCTCTCCACCACCCTTTAGAGACGGCGTAAAAACCAGTATTGTTTACTTGACAGTCAGTGAAGAATTACTTGATGAACATACTGAACTATCCATCCCTTCCATGATGATTCATGAGGGTATTCCAGGACATCATTTACAGCTAGCAACAGCTTGTAATCACCCCTCTGTTGTGCGGAGACATTGTGATGCCATGGAACACGCTGAAGGTTGGACGACCATGCTAGAGGATTATATGCTCAATATTGGCTATATGGGTGACTTAACGGATGAAGCACGCTTTTCAGGAAAACGTGATATCGCCAGAATTGGTGCACGGGTAGCTATTGATTTGTATTTTATGACAGGTGATAAAAAGTATCTTGATGTGGGTATTGACGTTGATCTATCATCGGAGGATCCTTTTATCAATGCTGGCAATTTATTAAAAAAGGTCACGGGTTTTGTTGCTGGTAGAGTGCAGGCTGAGCTTAACTGGTATTCTCAGGAACGATCCTATCCACTTTGTTATCTTACAGGCAATAAGTTGGTGTGGAAACTGAAAAGTGAGTTGACTAAAGCCCAGAAAGGCCGGTTGGAAGGCTTAGAGCTGGATAAAGAATTTCATAAAGTGTACTTAGAATCTGGGAATATGCCTTTGACCTTCCTTCGCCGGGTCTTTGAATATAAAAAGTTGTTATAACCGTTTATCTCTTTGCGGTTGAGAAGATCGCCTAAATATGTTAAAATAAGCTTTAATTGAATAGTTGATACATCAAGGGGAGCTGGGGTGGCTGGCTGAGAGATAGATGGAATGGAATCTATGACCCTTTAACCTGATCTGGATAATGCCAGCGTAGGGAATGATAGTTTTTGTGTCGTGTGAAAACAAAAGCCCATCCTTCTTATGGATGGGCTTTTTATTTTTAACAAAAATGGAGGAGCTTATATGAAGAAAGTATTGACGATCGCTGGTTCGGATTCCAGTGGTGGGGCGGGAATTCAAGCTGATTTGAAATCATTTTCGGCTAATGGTGTATTTGGGATGAGCGTTATTACAGCGGTGACTGCCCAAAATACCCAGGGGGTGTTTGCCGTTCAAGATATTGATGTGGATGTCATCGACAAGCAGATAAATGCTATCTTTGATGATATAACAGTGGATGCTGTAAAGGTGGGAATGGTTTCTCGTACCGAAACCATTGAGGCGGTTGCTGCTGGCCTTATTCGTTACAAAGCTTCTAATATTGTCGTTGATCCAGTGATGATCTCAAAAAGCGGTTACTATTTGCTCAAGCCCGATGCCGTGGCAGCCATGATAGCAAACCTATTGCCTTTGGCCACGATTTTAACGCCTAATATACCTGAGGCTGAAGAAATAGCCAACATGAAGATTACTAGTTTAAAGGATATGGAAGATGCAGCACGGGTTATTTACCAATTAGGACCCAAATATGTACTCTTAAAGGGTGGGCATCGGGAAGAGGACGCCACGGACATTTTATTTGATGGGGTAAAATATGAATATTTTACCAGCGCCCGTATTGCCACGAATAATACCCATGGTACAGGGTGCACACTTTCTTCGGCTATCGCTGCCAATCTAGCCCGGGGATATAATGCCTATGAGGCGGTACGGTGCGCCAAGGAATATGTCACCACAGCCATTCAGCATTCCTTCCCCATTGGTAAGGGGGTAGGTCCGGTTCACCATTTCTATAATTTATATCAAAAGGCGGGTATGTTTACGGATGAATGAAAATACTAATACTTTAGGTTTCAATAATTATCTATTCCTCTGGTTTGGTGCTGCTGTTTCCATAGCAGAAATCATGACAGGCGGGCTGTTGGCCCCTCTTGGTTTCCAAAGTGGCATGGTAGCCATTATTAGCGGTCATGTCGTGGGGACCATCTTGCTGGTTTTGGCGGGCTTAATTGGCACGCAAGAAAGAATTCCTGCCCTTGTTTCTACGCGTATTTCCTTTGGGACCTATGGTTCCTATCTGTTTTCCGTGTTTAATGTTTTACAACTGGTTGGCTGGACAGCAGTGATGATCATTGCAGCTGCCCGCTCGGCCAATGAGATTACAAAAGTAATGTGGGGGATGGATCATCTCCAGTTATGGAGTCTGGCCATCGGTGGATTGGTTCTTCTATGGATTGCCCTTGGTCGGGAAGGTGGTTTAAAGAAAGTCAATATGGTAGCAGTCTTTCTGTTATTTGCCGTAACCATTGTACTCAGTACCGTTGTTTTTGCAGATAGTACTGTCTTTAGCACCCCTCCGGTAGGTGGCTTATCCTTTGGCGAAGCCTTAGAGTTAAGTGTGATTATGCCGCTGTCCTGGCTGCCGTTGATTGCCGATTACACTCGTTTCGCTAAAGACAAAAAGAAGGCCGCTCTTGGGAGCGGAATTGGTTACTTTGTGGGAAGTTGCTGGATGTATACCATCGGACTGGCTGCGGCTATTGTGGCTGGCGATCCTGAGCCATCCACCATGCTGCTTGCAGCCAATATGGGCTTGTCAGCATTGGGCGTCGTCATCCTTTCGACAGTAACGACAACCTTTCTTGACGCTTACTCAGCGGGCGTTAGCTTTGCTAATATTTTCCCAAAATTAAATGAGAAACTAGTGGCATTGATTATGACATTGATTGGTGTTGTCCTTGCTCTATGGGTTGATATCGAGCAATATGAGAACTTTCTGATTGCCATTGGATCAGTTTTTGCCCCTCTCTTTGCCATACTACTGACAGAGTATTTTATTCTTAAGAATCGGCAAGTGCAAGCTGATATGCTTGTGAATTGGGCAGCTGTCGGCGTGTGGGCCGTAGGGGTAGGGTTATACTATCAGTTTATTACCATGGAGTTTATCCTTGGTGCGACCATACCGGTCATGCTAATAACCGCACTGTTATATAAAATAATATGGAGGTATACGAAACAATGGAAATATTGCAAAGAATAGCTGATAATCTTCGGGGGATTAAGGATAAGACACCGCTAATTCATCATATTACCAATTATGTGACGGTTAACGATTGTGCCAATATGACATTAGCCATCGGTGCTTCACCGGTTATGGCTGATGATATGGCTGAAGTGGAGGAAATGGTAGCGTTTGCGGGGGCTCTCGTCCTTAATATGGGGACTCTTAATTCTCGGACCATAGAATCCATGGTGGTTGTTGGTAAAACGGCTCGCCAACTGGGTATCCCTATTATCTTTGATCCCGTGGGCGTCGGTGCTACAAAATTCCGCACAGATACTGCAGAACGTATTATCCGTGAAGTCAACCCAACAGTCATCAGGGGCAATATGTCAGAGATTAAGATTATTGCTGGTTTCCAGGAAAAAATTAAAGGCGTGGATTCTATGGCTAGTGGCGAAGATGGGGAACAGGTAGCTCGAGAGCTTTCTCAGAAGCTTGGCGCGGTGATTGCCATAACAGGTAAGCAGGATATCATCGCCTATGGGGATAAAACCATTCGTATTGATAATGGGCATCCCATGTTATCTCAGGTAACTGGGACTGGTTGTATGGCCACGTCGTTGATTGGCTGTTTCTGCGGTGCAACAAAAGACTTCTTTACAGGAACGGTAGCAGGCATTATGACCATGGGACTTGCCGGCGAGTTGGCGCAGAATTCACTACGAGCCGGCGAAGGCATCGGTACTTTTCGGATGAGGTTGTTTGATGCCGTATCCAATATGCCGCCAGAAATATTTATGGAAGCTGGCAAGGTGAGTAAAGTCTGAGATAAGAAAAAACTTGGCTTCTACCTGTGTCGGAGGACTTGGTCGAAGCCAAGTCTTTTCTTATCTTTGATATTTCACAACATTTTCTTTTGAATAATAAAAAATATTCATTATGCATCTGATTGTTAGTCGTGAAGGGGAGGTTTTCTGTTGAGAGATGTCGAAAAACTATAAAACCCTAAAAATGGCGTTAGAAGAGGAAGTCTTTGATGTATATTTATCTTGATATTGTAGAAGAGTTTGTTTGTGAAATGTGTGGTAACTGTTGCCGCAATGATTGGATGGTAACCCTGGATGAGGGGAGCTATCAACGCAATTTTTTACTCTTTGAAAAAACAGGCAGAAGTGAGGAGTTTCCTAAAATATTTATACCCATTACAGACGAAAGTAACTTGGGAGAATATGCGTATATTAAGAAAAAAACTAGCGGAGGATGTTGGTTTTTAACTGCTAATAATCGTTGTCAATTGCAAGGTGAGGCTGGTCATGAACATCTTGATACTGTATGTCAGACCTTTCCCCGTTATCCCATGGACACGGCGCGAGGAACTGAACTGACCCTGAGTTTTAGCTGCCCAGCAGTCATCAGAATGGCAAGCCGTATGACTCCTCTCACCATAATCCGCTCCGAGCACAGTCCGATTGTTATCAAAGCCGATAATGAAGTAGTCCATGTTTATCCTGGGCAACAACCGATTTGGGATGCCTTACGGTATTATTTTGAAATAGAACAACATTTCATCGATATTATGCAATGTCGGAGTTTAGTGATCGAGGAACGTTTACAGATGATTAAAGATACTGTACAGGTTTTATGTTCTTTATCTCAAGATCATTCCATTGGGCAAGGGTTAAATAAAATATTTTATAATAATTATGAGTTGTTAGATAGGACAGTAGCGAGTGTTGAACAGCCCAATTCCTTCATACCTGAAATTTTATTGGAAAATTTCTTTGTGAACTTTATTTTTAAAAAACCTTTTTATATCTATGGATTGCAATCCGCCGTACAATTACTTGAGAAAATTTGGATTCGTATCCAGAGGGCCAGAAAAGTGGCCATTAGCCCAACTTTGGATATGAAATATACACAAGAAATTATTATGGAAGTGGAATTTGAGTATAGTCATAATCGTAGAGCGCTATTAGAGCAGTGACAAATTTATTCTGCATCGGGGTGATGGGAAATGGATTCAACACGTAGCAAGGATGCTAATGAACGAGTAGCTTTTTTAAAAGTATTTGCGACAATCTTTTTTCCTTTGTTATTTATTGTAACATTGGTTGTAGCTGTGTTTTACAAGGGAGAACAACAAGAATTTATTAATCAGATTTATGCAGAAAAATTCTCAACAGCAACATTAGAGCCTTTAATTGTATTATGGCTTTTTTTATGCGGTGGGGTCGCCCTTTGTTGCTATTTAATGGCACGAGCCTTTATGAATTATCGGCAAGGAAAACAAGAGTTGGCACAGCAACACGATCACTTGGAAGAAATGGTTGAAGCGCGGACCGCTGAACTGAACATCGCTAATCGCTTATTGCAAAGTAGCGAAAAACGCGCTCATTTGGTCAAAAAAATCGCTAGTGCGGCTAATGCCAATGATAATACAGAAGAAGTTTTATTAGTGGCTATCCGCAGTATTGCCAGATATATGCAATGGCCGATTGGTCATGTGCAGATCATTTCGCCTGATCATACTTGTGAGATGGTTTCAACTTCCATGTGGTATTTAGAAGAACCTACAGCCTATGAGGAGTTTGTCAATTATACTGAAAAAATACGTTTTGGATTGGGGAGCGGATTACCAGGGAGGGCTCTTCTAGAAAAGAAAGCCATTTTGATACAAGATATTTCTAAGAGTACCAATTTTCTTCGCACTGCAGTAGCAGCCAGGAGTGGCATCAATGCTGGCTTTGCTCTTCCCGTATTTGTCCACGGGGAGGTAGTAGCTGTTCTCGAATTTTTTGCTCATAAAATGGATGAACTGGATGAAGATGTACTCTCTTTTGCTGAACAAATTGGTGAGCAACTTACTTTTCTTATGGAACGCAAACAAGGGGAAGAAACCTTGCGACTTGAACAAGAAAAAGCCCAGCAGTATCTTAATATTGCCGGGTCAGTCATTGTCGTAATTGCTGAGGATTCAACGATAAACTTGGTAAATAAAGCTGGGATCCAGCTATTAGGCTACACTGAAGAGGAACTTATTGGTGAAAACTGGTTTGATAAAGTTGTCCACCCACAAGCTTGTATGATTACTAAGACAATATTTAATCAGATCATGATGGGAAAAATTAAACCAGTGGAGTTTTATGAAGATTTAATTTCCTTGAAAGATGGTACAGAGAAACTAATGGCTTGGCATAATGTACTGATTTATGATAAAAATGCTAGAATCATTGGTATATTGGCTTCCGGTGAAGATATTACAGAACATCGGAATGCCGATAAGGAACTACATAAGCTCTCCCAAGCGGTGGAGCAAAGTCCTGTATCAGTAGTGATCACAGACCGGCAAGGTAGAATTCAATATGTAAATACGAAATTTTGTGAACGGACTCACTATCGACCAGAAGAGGTAATGGGTCAAAACCCAAAAATTCTAAAATCGGGAAGTTTGCCACACTCTTTTTATCAAGAACTTTGGCAGACTATTCTGGCTGGTAGGATCTGGCGAGGTGATTTTCTTAACAAAACGAAAGAAGGCGACCAATATTGGGAGCGCGCTTCCATTTCTTCCATAATGGATGCCGCTGGTCACATTACTCATTTTATTGCCATTAAAGAGGATATTACGGAGCAAAAGAAAATGGAAGAAGAACTGCTTGAGGCAAAAGTAGAAGCCGAGCTCAGTAACAAAGCCAAAGGTGATTTTTTGGCCAATATGAGCCATGAAATCCGTACGCCAATGAATGCTGTGATTGGTCTGACTCATCTCGCCTTACAGACTGATTTGCTGCCTAAACAAAGAGATTATTTACAGAAGATTTCTGTTTCAGCCCAGTCGTTAATGAAGATTATTAATGATATTCTTGATTTTTCAAAATTTGCCGCAGGAAAAATAGTCATGGAAAATATCCAGTTCAATTTGTGGCAAGTGATGGAGGAGGTCACAACAATTCTTTATTCCACGGCCGAAGAAAAGGGCTTAGAAATGGTTTTAAATGTAGCCCAAAATGTACCCATGCGTCTGAGAGGCGATCCTCATCGTCTAAAACAAATTTTACTCAATCTGTTAAGTAATTCCTTGAAGTTTACCGAACAAGGTGAGGTTGTCCTTACGGTTAAATTAGTGAAACAAGTATCGAACAAGGTTCAACTAGAATTTAACCTGCGCGATACGGGTATTGGTATGAATGAACAGGAAAAAAGTCGTTTATTTAATGCTTTTACTCAGGCGGATGGATCGACGACGCGCAAATATGGCGGGACTGGTTTAGGACTAGTGATTAGTAAACAGTTAGTAGAACTAATGGGTGGAGCCATGCATGTGAAAAGCCAACCGGCGCAAGGAAGCGAATTTATTTTCACGGCTAATTTTGGTTCATATGAGGAAGACGAGCAACAATGTTTTTCCCATAACATTAAAAACCTGAAGGTGTTGGTCATTGACGATAATGAAAGCTCTCTGCTGGCTTGTAAAGAAATATTAGAGGGATTAACCTGCCGTGTTTTTCTGGCCATTTCCGGGGAGGATGGTATTGAGCAATTGACACTAGCTCACGAAAATGAGCCTTTTGATTTGATACTGATGGATTGGATGATGCCAAGTATGGATGGTTTTGAGACAGCGCAACAGATACGCAGTCATCTCACCGGGCCGACCATACCGATTATTCTTGTGACTTCAAATAGCGAAGAAAAGATCAGAAAACAGGCGGACGAAATGAATTTGGAAGGCTTTTTAATCAAGCCAGTGACTCCTTCCATATTATTCAACGAAATTGTGGGGATATTTGGTAAAGGAAGATGCCAAACAGCCTATCCCATCTCAGGAGTGGTTCCAGCTGTTGAACAGTGGAATCACTTGCGGGGGGCTAGAATATTGCTAGTTGAGGATAATGAAATCAATTTGCAAGTTGCCAGAGAGATCATGGAGCAAAAAAATATGATTGTAACAGTCGCCAGAAACGGCTGGGAGGCTGTTCAGCTGGTAAGAAGTATGGATTTTGATGGGGTGTTGATGGACATTCAAATGCCAGAGATGGGAGGCTTGGAGGCTACGGAGCTCATACGCCAAGACTACCCCCTTATCAATTTGCCCATCATCGCCATGACAGCCGATGTTGTCCCTCTGAGAATACAAGAATATCTAGCAACGGGCATGAACGATTGTATCTTTAAGCCCATCGATATTGAGCAAATGTTTAAGACCATCAGCAAGTGGGTGCAACCTCACTCTATTATCATGGACTCTGTTATGCAGACGGGTAAATCCCAAGAAACCCAGCAGGCAGGGCTCGTGGATGTTCCCCCTCTGCAAGGTATTAATGTGGAAAGTGGCTTAGCACGGGTAGGTGGCAACAAAAAACTATACCATAAGCTTCTTCTGCAGTTCTTGGAAAATAATGAGGGGACTGTGGCCATGCTACAAGTGGCCCTTAAGCAGGGGGACTACCCGCGGGCCACAATGAATTTACATACGCTAAAAGGTGTAGCGGGGACCATTGGTGCTGATCATCTGTATGCTGCCACACGCGATTTGGAAAAAAGAATCAAAGAAGGACAAGATGAAAAGATAGCACAACAGATGGAGTATTTTTCAAGTTCTTTACTTGGTGTGTTACATTCCATTCGGGGGCTTGAAGAGAGTGTGGCAGAGTCAAATAGCCCGCAAAAAGGTGAAAATAGGACTGATTTATCCCAAAGTAAGGCCTTAATCGAGACACTACAAGGTTATCTTGCCAATTATGATACAGAGGCGACAGCAGTTTTTGAAAAACTCAAGGCTTTGCCAGTATCGAATCACTATCAGGTTGAATTCAAAAAAATCCAAATGGCATTGAACAATTATGATTTCGAAAAAGCTCTGGAACAACTAAAAGAAATTGGAACGTCTATGGGAGAGTAGAGGTTGCTCGTGTTATTTCAAAGAGTGGATACAGATAACACAGATGGAGGTAGTAATGGTGGAAGAATTAGCCAAGCAAGTGATTTTGGTTGTCGACGATGTGCCAGCCAACATTGACGTCTTAAGTGAAATATTACGCCCAAGCTATCAAGTTAAAGTCGTAACCAATGGTGCGATGGCTTTAAAAATAGCCATGGGGACAAATCCGCCCAACTTGATCTTGCTGGATATTATGATGCCTGAGATGGATGGTTATGAAGTGTGTCGGCAGTTGAAAGCGAACTGTGCCACATGTAATATTCCTGTCATTTTCGTGAGTGCTATGGATGAAGTCACAGATGAGATAAAAGGATTTGAGTTGGGAGCGGTAGATTATATCACTAAGCCAGTAAGTCCGTCGATTGTTAAAGCTAGGGTGAAAACGCATCTGGCTCTTTTCGACCAGAATCGAGTCCTGGAGAGAAAAGTGATGGAGCGAACGGCTGAAATTAACGAAACTCGTTTGCAAATCATTCAGTGTCTAGGAGCCGCCTCTGAATACCGGGATGAGGAAACAGGGACCCATATTTTTAGAATGAGTCAGTATTCTCGCATTATAGCACTGGCTGCTGGACTCAGCGAGTTGGAAGCTGATCGTCTATGGCAGGCGGCACCTATGCATGATGTTGGTAAGATTGGCATTCCTGATCGAATTTTATTGAAACCAGGCAAGCTTGACGCGGATGAATGGGCGATTATGAAAACCCATACAATGATTGGTGCCAAGATTATTGGCAATCATCCGTCAGAGTTATTGACATTGGCTAGGCAGGTGGCAGTGAGTCACCATGAAAAATGGGATGGAACAGGGTATCCGTTGGGCTTGGCTGGAGAAGAGATACCTCTTGCCGGTCGCATTGTCATGTTAGCGGATGTCTTTGATGCTTTGACCAGTGATCGGCCATATAAAAGAGCATGGTCTGATGCGGCCGCCATCGCAGAAATAAACGCTACTAGCGGACAGCATTTTGATCCTAAACTGGTACTTGCTTTTATGAAGGCATTGCCCGAAATTCTCAAAGTCAAGAACAGTTTGGTTCCGTCAGTTGACTGATTTTTAAAAGGAGTATGACTGATGTCAAATAAGTTAGAGTGGAAAAAAGATAAATTAGCAATGCTAAATAAGGCCATAATAATAGCGACTACCTATCATGCCGGTCAAGTGGATAAATGTGGCCAAGCATATATACTGCATCCATTGCGTGTCATGCTGACTCCCACATTAATCACCGATCAAGAACGCATCGTCGCCGTGTTACATGATGTATTGGAGGATACAACTTGTCTGATTGAGACCTTGCATGAATTTGACGAGGATATCGTCGAAGCCCTCATCGCTATTACTCATCTAAACAATGAATCTCAACTGGATTATTTGAGCCGCGTTAAAGCCAATCCCTTAGCTTTGACCGTGAAATTAGCCGATATCAATGATAATTTAATGCCTTTTCGCCTAGATCGGTTACCACTGATTGAGCGGGAAAGACTTATTGAAAAATATGGAAAATATCTGCTTTATTTGCGGAATCAGAAAATATAGCACTTTCTAAGGTTCTAAGTAAGAACAACTAAGGCTTCTACCTGCGTCTGAATACTTGGTCAAAGCCAAGTATTATCTTAAAAGACAGTGAGCTATCATGATGAAACGTTCATACTCTATTGCATAGCTCATAAAATGAGAAAAAATGGTTGCTTCCTAAATGTAGGGAGTAACCATTTTTTATATCATAAGAAGCAATGGTCTCACAGCAGGTGAGCCATTATCTTTGTTCGTGCATATATTTCATTCTAAAAGAGTATCGGGTTTATTCAACTTATGAGAAGTCTGACTAAGAATATAATCGATAAATTTTATTATAGCGGGTGGGCGGTATGGGTGTTTTAGCACTGCTAACGCAATATGTTTAATTATGGGCTTAGATAAGTGGATAACAGCAATATTAGATTGCTTGCTAGAAAGGACCATATCTAATGGGAAAAGGGCGATGCCCATTCCTACGCCGACCAGCGCAAGACTTGTTTCGCAGTGGCTACTTTGGCATACAATATTTGGAGCAAAACCAGCATCACGGCAGGCGTTATAATAGATATTATAGATGCTTTCGTGGGGGCTGGGGAAAATGAAATTTTCGTCGACAACTTCTGCGAGATCGATGACGCCTTTTTTTGCTAACGGATGGCTAGATGACGTGATAAGAACAAATTCGTCATTGGCTAATGGATAAAATTCAATATCGTCTGTGGGGATTGTATTGGCAGGTTGCGTAATAAATGCCACATTGATTTCAAAGGTGCGAAGTAACTCAAGGAGTCGATGACTGCCATTTGTAACAATATTTAAGCATAATCCTGGATAGTTATTATGAAAAGAAGTAATGACTGAAACAAAATCGATACTTTCCAGGGCGGTAATGGCGCCGATATTGATGGTACCTTTTGTAAGTCCAACATGAGCTCGCATACATTGGAGTGTTGTTTCAATTTTGGCTAATATTTCTTGGGCATGAACGATGAATTCAGCTCCAGCAGACGTTGGATGGACAGCGCGTGTTGTTCGTTCAAATAATTTTACTCCAAGTTCGGCCTCGAGCTTAATGATTTGTTGTGATAATGATGACTGGGCTACACAAAATTCTTCAGCGGCACGCGTAAAATGACGGTACTTCGCAACTTCAAGGACGTATTGTAATTGATGAATTTCCACGAAAATGCCTCCTGTAAATGATTTCTACTTTCGATAGGTGATATCTATTAATAATAGCATAATTATCAATTATAAAGATAACTAATTTAATATAAATTTTAGAGTGGGTCATTGAGTTTCTGTACGATATTATATCCAAGCTACAATAGTTCCAATCATGATTGTGTTGCTTGGTAGGATAAATGGGATGGATTTCTTTTTCGAATAGTATTAATAGTTTTTTCGCATTAATCTCATCGTATATATATATTGTCTGTATGAATGAATTAATATAAAATTTAGACAATAACAAAACAACTAAAATATAAATTAAATTAGTAAATCATCTGTGAAAATATAATGAATTGGGGAGATAAATAATGAGTTTACGAGAAGAAGCATTACAGTATCATCAAGAAAAAAATGGTAAACTAGGTGTAGTTGCCAAGGTGCAATTAAAAGATGGCTATGATCTTAGTTTGGCCTATACTCCAGGGGTAGCAGAACCTTGTATGGAAATTCATCGGGATAAAGATTTATCCTTTGAATATACATGCCGTGGTAATATAGTGGCCGTTATTACTGATGGAACTCGGGTGTTAGGGTTGGGTGATATTGGTCCAGAAGCAGCTATACCAGTCATGGAAGGCAAAGCCGTGTTATATAAAACTTTCGGTGATGTTGATGCTATACCCTTGTCTCTTAATACTAAGGATGCAGATGAATTTATTAAGACGGTTTTGATGCTCCAACCTAATTTTGCCGGAATTAATTTAGAAGATATTGCCTCACCCAAGTGTTACGATATTGAAGATGCCCTTAAGGCTCAAATGGACATACCTGTGTTTCACGATGATCAACATGGTACAGCCATTATTGCTGTCGCTGCGACCATTGGTGGCTTACGGCTTGTAAAAAAACAATTGTCAGAAGTGAAAATTGTGGTGAATGGTGCTGGTGCAGCGGGTACAGCCATTGTCCAACTCCTACTGAATGCTGGTGCTAGTCATGTTATCATGATGAATTCTAAAGGTGCGATGTATGATGGTATGGAGATGTCCCGCATTAACCGTGTCCAGGCCGCCCTATTACCTAAGACCAATTTACAGAAGCAGCAGGGGAACATTGCTGCTATAGCTAAAGGCAGTGATGTGCTGATCGGTGTATCCCAACCAGGTGCCTTTACAGCTGAGATTGTTCAGAGTATGAAGGCTGATTCTATCGTATTGTCTCTATGTAATCCTAATCCAGAAATCAGTTATGCTGATGCAAAGGCTGCTGGGGTAAAAGTAGCTGGTACAGGCCGCTCTGATGCGCCAAATCAAGTTAATAATGTGAATGTTTTCCCTGGACTTTTCCGTGGAGCCATTGATGTGAGAGCCCGTCAAATTAATGAAGAAATGAAATTGGCAGCTGTCCATGCCATTTCAGACATCATTACGGATGAAGAATTACGGGAAGATTATGTTGTGCCGAATGTTTTTGATAAACGAGTTGCTCCAGCGGTAGCGGCAGCAGTCGCCCGTGCCGCAATAAAAACAGGTGTTGCCAGAACCATTGTTGATCCTGAAGAAGTAAAGGCTAAAGCCATTGCTAGAATTAATCTGGCATAATAGGATTGGTGAGAGTACAGTTCTAAAGCCGCTTAAAACGAAAAGTTTTAAGCGGCTTTTTTATGGAATTAGAAAACAGGAGTTACAGGAATAGTGTGAAAACATTGACAAGATCAATAAACGACAGATATAATGTCGTTAAAATGGTGACGTAAATCGGCTTAATTAATTGTTTAGGAAAGTAAGGGGAATTTAGTAAAAGAGGTGATTAGAATTTGAATCATCATAAAAACATCACCTTGCTTGATGTAGCAAAACATGCCGGTGTGTCCAGAGCGACGGCATCCCTAGCCGTGCGTGGGGATACGAACAGAATTGCCAAGTCAACCCGAGAGAAAGTTTTGAATTCCGTTCAAGAATTGGGCTATATTTATGATCGTGTCGCCGCTAATCTTCGCTCCAAGTCATCCTCGACGGTTGGACTCATTATAATGGATTTAGCTAATCCATTTTATTCAGAATTACTAATTGGTATTCATCAAGAATTGACTAAGTGTGGACAGACGGTCATTTTAGGTACTACTTATAATTCTTGTGAGACACAAAGCCGCCTGCTTTCAACAATGTTGGAGAATCGAGTGGGTGGAATTATTTTATTTGCTGTTCCGGGAAGTAAAAGTGCAATCATCGAACAAATACTCCATTTAGGTATTCCTGTGGTTTTAGTCGGCAGAAAAGTCCCAGGAGCCAACTGTGATTATGTGGGGGTAAACAATGTGATCGGCGGACAATTAGCCGTGGAGTATCTTGTGCAACAAGGTCATCGCCGCATTGCTTTTTTGGGCGGTCCCTCCCAAATTACTTCCTGGCAAGAACGAAAGCAAGGGTATGATAATGCCCATTGGCAAGCAAACATGACACTAGATCCATCCTTAGTCATGGAGGGGCCTGTAACAAGAGAATCGGGGGTAGAATTGATTGAACAAATTCTGCGTATTCCTAATCCACCTACGGCCGTTTTTTGCTATAATGATGTAATCGCCCTCGGAGTCATGGCGAAGTTAAAAGAGATGGGACTGACTCCTGGTCTCGATATAGGAATCATCGGTTTTGATGATATTCCCGAGGCGAGCATATCATCACCCAAGCTAACAACTATTTCATCTTTTATCCAGTTCATGGGCGTAATGGCAGCCACCCTTTTACATAAACGCATGGAGGGCCTTAACAACGAACCACAAAATATTATTTTACATCCCAAACTCGTTATTCGAGAGTCCTGTTAATCATTCCTCAAAAGTAAAAAATGATTACTCCTTGCATGTAGGGGGTAATCATTTTTTATTCTCAGTGAGACCCTACAAGTATGGGATATATGCTATAATAGAAAATCGAATTATATGTTTAGCACAGGCAAGAGAAGGAGTTCAATCAATGGGCAATGTTAATGAACAGTTTTTTTTATCATCCTTAATTATTTTAATAGGATATCTGGTTAAGAGATTTAATATTATTAATGAGACAGAAGGACAAGCTTTAATAAAACTCTTATTTAATGTAACGTTACCAGCACTCATCATCAATGTATTTAGTAAAATGAAGCTAGACTCTTCCATGGTTTTTTTACCGGTTATTTGTATCATATATGGACTTTTCATGGCGTTTATGGGAGTTTATTCTTTTAGAAAAGAGCATCGTTCAAATCGGGGTATGCTGACCATGTTAATTCCCGGCTTTAATGTAGGCTTGTTTGCTTATCCTTTCGTTGAAGCTATTTTGGGCGTTGATGCATTAAGTTATTTAGGCATGTTTGATGTGGGAGCTCCATTTATTGCTTTTGGTGTTGTATATCTAATAGGAAGCTATTTTTCCTCCCTCGAGAATTCCCAACCAAATTATAAAAGAATGGTGACTCAATTATTAAAAACAGTTCCTTTTGTATTCTATATTGTTGCTTTTATCATCAATATAGCGGGAGTTCATTATCCCAGTTTCATACTTGATATTGCCAGTATCATTGCCAAAGCTAATATGCCTCTCACGTTGTTGATTCTTGGTGTTTACTTAAACTTTTCCATGATCGGTGACAATTGGAATAAAATTCTTAAAATAGTAGCCTTACGTTATGGTTTTGGGTTGGCAGTTGGTACTATTCTTTATTTTGTTTTACCATTTAACCTAATTTTTCGCCAGATTATTTTAATTTGTATGGTGTTACCGCCACCACTGATTGTCATCTCCTACGCGGTAGAATTTGATTATGATTATCGATTTGTGGGAGCCCTTTTGAATATTACCAACATTACCAGTTACATACTGCTTTGGATAATATTTAATATTATGACGCAAATATAAAGACTTTAAGTCTCGACTGTTGCTGTTTGTGTGGGGGGCCTTATGTGTGTAATAAATTTTCTCGCAAGATCAGTATCTGGGCCTGTAAATGTTGATTTTGTTGCTGTAGCTCTTTAATGAGTACCTGAGTTTGATCTAATGCCGTTTCTACCATAGTATCCTTATCTTTTAGCGCTTTAGTCGTTATCTCTAGGTCTCGTGCGGCCTTGAGGATGGTATATGTTGCTACCACATCGCTGATATCACTAAGGAGTCGAGCCAGTATACCTAACTCGACAACGTCTAAACCCTGGGAAAGGATTGTTCCTAAAACAAAGGGAATCAATGCAGTTTCTTCGGGATTTTCTATCAGATTGGCAAATAACATCCTATTCCCTCCGGAGTTAGATTTTTTACGTAATCAGAAAGTATAACACTTTCTTGATTACAAGTAAGGCAACTAAGGCTTCAACCTGCGCTGAGGCTTGGTCGAAGCCAAGTTTTCTTTATTATTTTATGCATCTGCGCTAATAATAACTACCATGCTTATATTTTCTTAAATTTTAAATTTGTGGTAAAATATATAATATGGCTTGTTTATTATATTCAATTAGAGATAGAAGATGATATAAAATCGGAGGCGTAACAAATGGATACAACGAGAGAAAAAGCGTGGAGTATATTAACCGATCATGTGAAAGAAACACCACTACTCAATCATTGTCAGGCTGTGGAGATTGCCATGCGGGCCTATGCTGAGAAATTTAGTGAAGATGTAGAATACTGGGGTGCAGTAGGTTTGCTACATGATGTTGATTTTGAACAATATCCAGTAGAACATACCTATCAGACAGGAAATTTGCTAAAACCACATGGTTACACAGATCAATTTGTGATTGATATCCAATCCCATGCACGCGACTGGAGTCCAGAGCGCAGTCGTTTACAAAAAGTCTTACTGGCCGTTGATGAACTAACGGGTTTTATTATTGCGTGTGCTTTAGTTCGGCCCGATAAGGATTTGGCAAATGTACAAATTAAATCAGTCATGAAAAAGATGAAAGATAAAGCCTTTGCTAGAGCTGTGAATCGTGAGACCATTACCCAAAGTGCAGTGTCCTTGGGGGTTGATTTGCAGGAACATATTGGCTTTGTGACTGAAGCGTTGGCGAAAAACTATCAACAATATATCTAATGAAGGGAGCGAATAAAAAATGAGCGTATATTTATATTTGGCTGATGGATTTGAAGAAATTGAAGCAATTAGTGTGGTTGATATTCTCCGCAGAGCAGAGATCCAAGTTCAAATGGTATCTATTATGGGAAAAAAGGAAGTCGTGGGTGCTCACCATATTACAGTTATGGCCGACATTTTATTTGCAGATGTTGATGATACCGATGTAGATATGATGATACTACCTGGAGGAGGGCAAGGCACCAACAACTTGGCTGAGCATGTGGGGTTAACAACACAGATTGCAAAACAAGCTATGGACGGAAAATGGATTGCAGCCATTTGTGCAGCACCAACTATTTTAGGCAAGCTTGGACTGCTAGCAGGAAAATCAGCCACTTGTTATCCCGGTTGTGAACCACAGTTAATAGGGGCCCATGTGCGTACATCACCCAGCGTTATTATTGATGGCAAGATTATAACCTCTCGTGGACCAGGCACGTCTTGTGAGTTTGGGCTTAAAATAGTAGGAATGCTTAAGGGAATCGAATTGGCCAATAACTTAAAAAAACAGATGGTTATTGCTTAGGTAAAGGGTGCTCTATAAAGGATCAACAGATTAATAATCTGTTGATCCTTTATTATATATATCAGGAGCTGATTTTATTTAATGCCTAGTGACAGAATGAGGACGTGGAGCATTTTTATTATGGGATATAGATAGTATGCAGGTATTGTGTAGAGTTATGTCGAAGAGTAGAAAAAATATGGGCATAATAGGATTTAATAGGATTTGTAAAAAATAAGATGTTTGTAAAAAGCAAAGGATGGGTAAGATAATGCGTGTAACAATCGGGAAACAAATTCTATTGGTATGTATGATGGTAGTCATTGCCTTTACGGGACTTAATGTATATACATATTACCAAATCGATAAAATTCAGGATGGTTATGATGGGGTACTTAAGCGGAGTGTACCCTTAGTGATCGAAGTAAAAGATCTTAACATTGAACTCAATAATCAAGCGGCACTCGTCCGTGGTTATATTTTAACGACTGATCCGCAATATATACAGGCGTATAATACTTCGCGGCAAACCATGGATGGAACGCTGGCTAGTTTAGAAAAGAAATTGATTACGCCTGAGGGCAAGGAAAAAGTCGGGGTGCTTAAAACCGTTTTGAGCGACTATCACAAGGTTTCAGATCAAGGAATTGCTGCGCGCAATGCTTCAGGGCAAGAAGAGGCTTTAAAATCTGTAGCGACTTCAGGCGCTAAAATAAGGGCTGCCCAAACATCCATGAAGGATACTGTGACGTTTTTAACCGAACGTATGGATTTACGCACTAAAGACAATGTTGAAGCTGTAGATAGTATGCAAAGAGTACTTTTGATTTTGGATATGATCATCTTTATTATAGCTTGTGTGGCTTCATTTTACCTGGCACGTCGTATTTCAAGGCCCCTGAGTGCCGTTGCAAATTCTGCTAAAGATATCGCCGACGGCGATTTAGCAGTGCATATCATTCAATATCAGGCTGATGATGAAATTGGCGATCTTGTAACAGCATTTAGTATTATGACTGACAATTTAAGGAGTCTTGTGGCTCACGTCGCCAAATCTTCTGAGCAAGTGGCCGCGGCCAGTGAGCAGCTAACCGCTAGTGCTGAACAGTCGGCGCAAGCTGCCGGGCAAGTGGCTGAAACCATCACTAACGTGTCAACTGGTGCGTTCCATCAAGTGGACACAGTGATGCAAACGGTGTCGGTGGTGCACGAAATGAGGTCGGCCATTAATCACATTGCTTCTAATTCTAATAAGGTTTCGGGAAAATCAGGTGAGACAGCGCGCACTGCTGTGACCGGTGGTGAGGCTGTGCTACAAGCAACCAATCAGATGCAGGTGATTAAAAATTCAGTAAGCCAAGCGGCAGAGGTTGTGGAAAAACTAGGAGAAAGATCACAGCAAATCAATGAAATAGTCGATGTCATTAGCGGTATTGCGGGGCAAACCAACTTACTGGCCCTAAACGCTGCTATCGAAGCGGCGCGAGCAGGCGAGCAGGGGCGAGGTTTTGCCGTGGTGGCGGATGAAGTACGCAAGTTAGCAGAACAGTCCCATGAGGCAGCCCAAAAGATTAGCACAATTATTCGCGATATCCAAGCTGAGACGACAATTGCAGTTGATACCATGAAGCAGGGGACAGCGGAAGTAACCCGGGGTACGGAAGTCATCGCCACAACTGGTGAGCGCTTTAACTTTATTGTTACCATGGTGCAAGAACTCAACAGCGATATTCAAGAAATTGGTGCTACTACCGAGGAACTTTCAGCGTCTAGTGACGAAGTCGTCCGTTCGGTAGATAGTGTTAAAACTGTCGCTTCTGAAACGGCAGGAGATACGCAAACCATTTCTGCAGCTGCCGAAGAGCAATCGGCTTCCATGGAGGAAATTGCCTCATCCAGCCAAGCGTTGGCACATATGGCGAGTGAGTTACAGGCTGTCATTTCTAAATTTCGCCTATAAGATATTATAATGATATGTAATGTGTATATAGTAAAGAATAAAACCAACAAATCATATGATTTGTTGGTTTTATCTTCTTACAGGAATGTGTCCTGTTATCGTGGTAGACTTAGGGAGAATATTAAAATTCTATTGCTAAAATCTGAATTTATGATATCATATTCCCCATAAATTATAAAAATAAAGGAGATCATTTTGAAAAAAAACATCATGATTCTTGGCACAGGTGGTACAATTGCTGGGGTGGCGTCGTTAGCCGTAGAACCCCTTCATTATAAGGCAGGCGTTTTATCGATAGAAACGATTATTGATCAAGTTCCAGAAATAAAAGAAGTTGCAAATATCTGTGGTGAAGAAATAGCGCAAGTGGATAGTTGTAACATGAATCAAGATATTTGGTTGAAACTGGCAAGGCGTATTAATGAATTACTTTCTTCAGCAGCCGTTGATGGAATTGTTGTAACTCATGGTACCGATACGATGGAAGAAACGGCATATTTTCTCAATCTAGTCATCAAGAGTCTGAAGCCTGTCGTAGTGGTTGGAGCCATGAGGCCGGTTGGCACCATGGGTAATGATGGCCCTAAGAATCTTTATAATGCTGTTGTTTTGGCGTCAAGCAAAGAGTCCATCGGGCAGGGCGTTTTAGTTTGTCTAAATGATACGATTAACGCCAGTCGTGATGTTACAAAAACCAATACGACGCTACAAGATTCATTTAAATGTCCAGAATTAGGATATTTAGGCTATATTTACGATAAAAAAGCATGCTTTTATCGATTTTCCGCCCGTAAACATACGCAACAAACTGAATTTGAGATAACAGGATTAGAAGAGTTGCCTCTTGTTGATATACTATATACTTATGTAAATTGTAATCCAATTCTAGTAACCACCTTAGTAGGTGCTGGCGCAGAGGGGCTTATTATTGCAGGTTTGGGTAATGGTGGAATCCCTGATGCAATGAAAGCAACATTGATTGAGGTGGGAAAGAAGGGGACTGTCATTGTCAGGAGTACGCGAGTGAGTAATGGAATCGTAACGCGCAACGATACAGTACAAGACGATCTCTACAACTTTGTTGTATCAGATACGCTTAATCCCCAAAAGGCAAGGATCTTGCTAATGTTGGCTCTAACCAAAACAAAAGATCCTACTGAAATACAACGGATGTTTTGGACATATTAACGAATATAGATAAAGTAAACTTATTAAAGCCGCCTGATCGCCACTTATTAGATAAGGACTGACCCAACAACATCATTGTAAAGATACAACCAGCAAATTATGAGATCTGCTGGTTGTAATAATAACTAGGGGCTAGTTCTCAGCTAGTGAAATGGTCTAGAAGGCATTGCTTGTTCCAATTGGGCAGGGTAGATACAACCATGAAGCCGGTTGGTAAAAACGTCATCATTCTGGCAATAGCAGTGGGGTGAAAGAGTCGGGCTCATTTTCCAAATATCCATGGCATATTCGGTGAACGTCCGATCACCAGAAAATTTGCCAGAATGGGCAATGTTGTGGGCACACATGTTTAACCAGTGTCTTTGATCCCGGTACTGTTTATCCAATTTGACTTGGGCATCCACATAAGATCCAAAATCCTTCAATACCAAAAATTGATCATTGTGGTCCAAAAAGGATTGGAACAAAGAGCTAAATTCATGAGTATCCACGGGGAAAAAGCCATTAATCAGTTGGTCAAGTACAGTTTTAATTCGCCAGTCATTATTGTAAACATCCCATGAGGTATATCCTCCATACTCATAGAATCCCATGACTTCCTCGGCGGTCAACCCGAAGGAAATGATGTTATCGTCGCCTACCACATTGCGAATTTCAATATTGGCCCCATCAAGGGTGCCAATGGTAATGGCTCCATTCATCATGAATTTCATGTTGCCTGTCCCGCATGCCTCTTGGCTGGCGGTGGGAATCTGCTCGCTCACGTCGGTGGCGGGGATGATCATCTCTGCCATTGACACATTGTAGTTTTCGATAAATACCACCTTGATTTTATTGTGGATGGATTGATCCTTATTGATGACTGTAGCTAGGGTATTGATGAGCTTGATAGTCTGTTTGGCCAGATGGTAGCCGGGGGCAGCTTTGCCGCCAAAAATAAAAGTGCGAGGTATTACATCCAAATCAGGATTTTCCCGTAATAGATTGTAAAGGTGCATAATGTGGAAAACATTCATGGTCTGACGCTTATAACCGTGAATACGCTTGATATGTGAATCAAAGATAGAATCAGCATCAATCGTTATACCTTGGACGTCTCGAATATAGTGGGCAAGGGTAAACTTATTATGTTTTTTAATCCTTGCTAGTTTTTCCTGGAATGTACTATCATCAGCATATTTTAGCGTTTTCAGCAAGTCACAGGGATGACTAATCCAACTTGAACCAATACTCTCATTCAATAAATCGGAAAGCTTAGGGTTCATTTTTAGCAACCAACGTCGATGGGCTACGCCATTGGTTTTGTTGTTAAATCGAGAGGGATAGAACTCATAAAAATCATTCATTACCCGCGTCTTTAAGATTTCGGTATGGATTTGGGCCACTCCATTGACACTATGGCTACCCACGATTGCCAAATGAGCCATGTGGACTTTGTCATCGGCAATAATGGCCATTGATTTTATTTTATCCCAGTTTTCTGGATACCTGTTCCACAGTTCATGACAAAATCGTTCATTGATTTCATTAATGATGATATAGATCCGTGGTAGAAAACTTTGTATCATATTCACCGGCCATTTTTCTAATGCTTCGGGTAGGACGGTATGGTTGGTGTATGAAAAAGTATTCACCGTGATCTTCCATGCTTCATCCCAGCCCAGTTCCTCCTCATCAATCAAGATACGGAGCATTTCGGGAATAGCGAGAGCTGGATGGGTATCATTAATGTGGATGGCAATGTGGTCGGCAAGATTTGTCATTTGTATATCCCGGCGCTTACAGTCATTAATAATGCTTTGTAGGCTGGCTGAAACGAGAAAATAATGTTGCTTCAGTCGTAACACTTTACCTTCATAAGCACTATCATCAGGATATAAAACACTGGAGAGGGACTCCACTGTTTTTGTATGTTCCATAGTTAACACACAATCCAACATATCATCGGTTGAACAGATAAAATTTTCCTCCGAAGCCTCGGCACTCCAGATTCGCAGCGTATTTATGGTATCGTTTTTATAGCCTAAAATAGGAACATCATAGGGGATAGCCAACACTGTATTATAGTTTTCATGAACATAACGCAACTTACCATTATTGACAATGTGGACATTGCCACCTAACTTTACGGACACGGTTTTATCCGATTGCCGAAACTCCCAGGGGAACCCTTCGGCTAACCAATTATCAGGAACTTCAACTTGATAACCATTGATAATGTTTTGCTCAAAAAAACCATAACGATAGCGTATGCAACAACCATGCCCTGGTAGATTTTCGGCAGCCATGGAATCAAGGTAACAGGCGGCCAGGCGCCCCAGGCCGCCATTGCCCAGACCTGGATCTTCCTCCACTGCTTCCAAAGCACTGAGGCTCACACCTAATTCAGCTAATGCGTCTTTGCATACATCGTACACTCCTAAATTGAGCAAATTCATACCTAACATGCGACCAAGGAGAAATTCAATGGATAAATAATAGACCTGTTTTTTTCCTTTGGGCTGATACTGCCGTTGCTCATGAATCCATTTTTTGCTGATATAATCACGGGTAAGACTACTGAGCGTCCGATATCGCTCACTGTCAGATGTTTCCTCTAAACTCTTGACATGCATATTCATCAGTTTTTCAAGAAATTGATCTTTAAAAGCTTCCTTGCTAAGTTCCATGATGTGCCTCCTCAACATAATGGTTTTATGTATTCTGGAATATATTTACTTTTTATTAAGGAAATGTTAGATACTAATTTTACGATAGTTAGACATTGCTAGTATAACTTTCAAAGCAGATAGTTATACTATTTTTGCATCGAATTAACCACTTGTGGTCTAAAAAGCATAGCAGTTGCTGTGTTTTTTTCTGATTCGACTCATTCCTTATCTACAAGATTAGTAGCCTAAACATAGCGATGGCAAGGTGGGCAAAAGTGTTGTAATCCGATATGCTGTTTAGAGGTGAAATATGTCCAAAAAAGAATGTATCTCTATGGTTCTAGCGGGTGGTCAAGGGACTCGCTTGGCGGCGTTGACAACCAAAATCCCTAAGCCTGCCATACCCTTTGGTGGTATCTGTCGACTTATTGATTTTACATTGAGCAACTGCTGTAATTCAGGCATTGAGACTGTAGGAGTGCTTACTTCGAAAGAGCCTTTTGAAATGAACGGACAAATAGTCTCGCCCATGGGGAAGAAATTACACGACACCTGTAGCCGTGTGTATATACTTCCGCCCTATATTTGCAAAAGTGGTGATGAGTCATATGCGGGAACGGCTAATGCAATCTATCAGAACATAAATTTTATAGAAGGCTTTAATCCGGAATATGTTTTTATCTTGTCGGGGGATCATGTTTATAAAATGGATTATAATCTGCTACTGGGATATCATAAAGAAAAAGGTGCTGATGCGACGATTTCGGTTATTGAAGTGCCTTGGGTAGATGCGCCTCGTTTTGGTATTATGGCAACCCTCCCTAATGGGATGATTAGTGAATTTACTGAGAAACCAGTTTCTCCCAAAAGTAATCTAGCGTCAATGGGTGTTTATGTCTTTTCTTGGCCTCGGTTAAAGCATTATTTAGAACTAGATGCTGCTATGTTAAATTCTTGCCACGATTTCGGTAAAAATATTATTCCTGCCATGTTGGCTCAGGGAGAAAAAGTATTTGCGTATCATTTTAATGACTATTGGAAAGACGTAGGAACAGTGGAAGGTTTCCACGCAGCTCATATGGATTTGTTATCAAGTCCGCCGGCTTTTGTCATTCAGGAAGAAATGTGGCCTGTATATTCAACATTACCTCCTTTTGTACCTCATCTAACAGCAACAAAGGCTCTCGGGAATAAATCCTTCAGTAGTCGAATGATTCTAGGGCAAATAGAAGGCACGGTTATCTTTCCTGGTACCTATGTAGACGAGAGGGCTATTGTGAAGAATTCGGTAGTCATGCCAGGGGCTCGTATTGGTCCTGGTGCTTATGTTGAACAGGCTATTATTGGTCCATGGGCCGTTGTGGAACAGAATTGTGTTGTACGTGGTGGCATGGATCAAGCAATACCCATTGCTATTGTTGGTGAAAAAGTTGTAGTATCCCAAAAGACAGATTACAGTCATTTGTATGGTACCAACTATTTTAGATAAACTTTTCTAAGGTATATCTCAGGGACTTATCACAGTAAGGGATGGTTAGGCATATACTATTAATGGTAGATTTGTCTAACCAATATCCCCCTCATAAATTTAACTGTGAGGTGCTGAGAATGAACCTGAGGGAGCTAAAATATAAAGATGAGTTACCCATTAGAACAATAAATCGAATACGAAGTATCCTGGGAGAATTAGGAATTTTAACAATTGAAACGGCCTGGCAAAATTCAGTGAAAGGATTTTATTCGGTTAGTGTCGTAATACAAAATACTAGTTTGACGACAAATGGGAAGGGAACTTCCTATGAATACGCATTAGCCAGCGCATATGGTGAATTAATGGAACGGTTACAAAACCAAGCTGCTTTTCGGCTAGGTTTTGATGTAAGTCCAAGAGCTCTACAATATATGAAATTTTACTATGCGCCCGATGAGACCTGTATGACCATTGATGATATTATAAACAGTACTGAGGATTGGCTAATCAGGCAATTGTCCCGGTTACCAGCAACAGCAGACAAACGGGCACTGCTAAAGATATGGCAGTCGGTTTCTTATGAGGATATTCCTGCTGATTTTATTGCCTTACCCTATGTGAATTTAAGTAATGATAGTATTTCCCATATACCAATTAAGATGATTTCAAAAATGTATATGTCAAATGGAATGTGTGCGGGAAATACACCAGAGGAGGCCATTGTACAAGGAATCTCCGAAATTTTAGAGCGAAATGTTAATAAACAAGTGGTTAAGGATAAAGTTGTGCCGCCAGCCATTCCACGTCAATATATAGCTAGGTTCCCCCCAATAAATGCTATGTTATCCAGTCTGGAATCAAGTGGGAATTTTCATGTAATCATTAAAGATTGTTCTTTGCAACAAGATTTTCCAGTAGTGGGTGTAATTTGTATTGATATCAGTGACCAAAGCTATTTTGTGAGATTTGGGGCCCATCCTATATTTGAAATAGCCGTTGAGAGAACGTTGACAGAACTTTTGCAAGGTCAGGATATTCATAGAATGATGGGCGTTAGGGAGTTCTCTTACAAAAATGAAGTTGATAGACATCCAGGAAATATGATGGGTATATTGGTAAATGGATCGGGTGTTTATCCGACGGAGTTCTTTGGTGGTGGGTATAACGATCAATTTCAAGGTTTTATCAATCCACCGGGTGCGGGTAATAAAGAACTACTAAAATATCTTGTGGACTTATTGGATAAACATGGATATGATATTTTTATCCGGGATGTATCTTATCTTGGCTTCCCAAGCTTCCATGTAATTATACCTGGATTAAGCGAAATTGAAGAATTTGATGATGTAAAATCCCTTACGGATTATGCTAACTATAATAAGGTCAAAAGGTTGATAAGAAATTCGGGCGGATTCAAAGGTGAAAACTCAGTAGAAATCATTCGTCTATTGGGAACAATCAACTATAGTCATGAGGTATCTGTTCTAGAATTGTTACAATTGCCGATTTATGGCGATAAGTTTCCCTGGTACTATGGTAATATCAATCTATTTATGATGGCCCTCTATTATCAGACCGGGGATTTAGTTAACGCCTACGTGGTATTTAGTAAGTTTTTATCAGATATGAAGATTGGAAGCACCGGACCCCAAGTGTATCAAAAATGTGTCAGAGATTACTTAGGAGCTTTGAGTGACCCATTACGAAATAAAGATATGCTCAGCATTTTGGAAGCTTTTTATCCTCATGATATTGTTCAGGGCGTTATTACTGAATTTGGAGATCCGGAAAGGATTATGAAGGATTCCTGGCTACTCAACTGTTGGCAGTGCGAAAAATGCCCCTACAAGGATCAATGCCTATATCAATCTACGGAGCAAGTCTACAGAAAATTGAAAGAACAATATGCGACCCATCCTTTAGATCAATACAATCTGAACAAGATATTGGCCTTAGACGTTGGTGATAAAGAATAATGATGACCTGCAATTTTTTTTTGCAGGTCTTTTGCGATTGTTTGTTTTCCTTTCTATGTTTTAAAGGGCATTTAGCATTTTTCTTATTGAAATAATAGTCGGCGATTGGCAAAGACCAACAACCGACTAATGGGTGGATCCTGTTTTATTCCAATGTTCAGTAGTTAACCTTTCATTTTTAGCGAGTGACAAGTTTTCATAAAATGGCAAGTGTCCATGGAGTGACAAGTGTCCATGGAGTGACAAGTTTTCATGGGGTGGCAAGTGTCCATGGAGTGACAAGTTTTCATGGGGTGGCAAGTGTCCATGGAATGACAAGTTTTCATGGGGTGGCAAGTGTCCATGGAGTGACAAGTTTTCATGGGGTGGCAAGTGTCCATGGAGTGACAAGTTTTCATAGGATGACAAGTATCCATAGAGTGGCAGGTATTCATGGAATGACAAGTATCCATGGAGTGACAAGTATTCATGGAAGAGCAGGTATCCATTGGGTGACAAGTGTTCATAGAATGACAACTGTCGGTGGGACAGCAGGTGATCATGGCCTTCATACAGGTCCAACAAGACAGACATTTATGGCATGTCTCGCGATGCATACAAGACATACATTGACACGATGTGCATTTGATTGCCTCATAACAAGGAGGACAATTCAAATGCTTGCTACAGTTCCATGACATATTATCATAACAGTCCCATTTATTATTCATGCAAGCACCTCCTAAATAGTAAAGATAGTGTCCTGTTACATGATATGTTAACTAATGGTAAGGTGCTACAAAAAGGTGATATTTCACTAATGGGAAATTTATGAATTTTACTTCACTGGAGTATAAAAATGTTAATTATTGGTGCGGATTGACATTCGTGGCCGTTTTAGATATAATGAAATAGTTAAATTCAATAGTTTCAATGGCCCCGTAGCCCAGCTGGATAGAGCGCTTGACTTCGAATCAATAGGTCGGGGGTTCGAATCCCTCCGGGGTCACCATTGTAATCACGCCTTCGCAGGTTCTGCGGAGGCTTTTTTATGTCAACTGGGGATAGCTTTGGGGATAGTAGTCCGTACAGTATCACCAATGACTGCAACGCTTTTATGTGAGATTTTACTATTAATATCATTTAGAGGAATATGATTTCAAGTGCAGAAAGTATTACATGGTGGCATTTATTGTAAGAATAAATGATCGATGGGAAGGGTAGCGAGGGAGAATGATGTTGGATATTAAGATAGTAAGTAGCATTGTTAGCATTACTTCAGTTTTTATTAAACCAGTGGTTGAAACCTGGATAACGCCTAAAATCATAGAATATATGAAAACTACAAAAATAGATAAAGATCTAGTAGATCACTACTTTGAAAATAGGTTTGAAAATTATTTGAGCCATGCATATGAACAATGTTTGTACATTACAACTTTGGCATTTCCCGGAAGGAAGATTCCACTCAAGGATTTATATGTGCCGCTAACGATTGAACAAGATAATAATGGCATAAGCTATATAGTCGATGATGACAGCAATGAGTTACTTGGTCTTCGAAGAAAGGTAATAATTGCGGATGCTGCAGGAACTGGAAAGACAACATTGCTAAGATATCTCTTTCTTCAATGTATAGAAAAGAATATAGCAGTTCCTATACTCATTGAACTTCGTCGACTGTCAGTGACTCATTCATTAATAGACGAAATCTATATGCAGCTAAATCCCATTGATGAAGCTGTAGATAAAGAATTCATCTTTGGACTCGTAAAGCGAGGAGACTTTATATTCCTCTTGGACGGTTATGATGAAGTGTCTGAAGGCAATAAAGCTTATGTTGCTCAGGAACTACAAAACTTCTTGGTCAAGGCGGGGAAGAATGCTTTTATCATAGCAACGCGACCAGATTTATCGATTGCAAGTTTACGAGGATTCGACCACTTTAGGTTAAAGCCATTATCCGAAGATGAAGCTTTTGAACTGCTCTATCGATATGGCTATGGCGATGAATTGGTTGTTAACTTAATTGAGCAATTATGCGAGTATCCGACCCAAAAATTTTATAGGGAGTTTCTAACTAATCCATTGTCAGTAGCATTACTATATAAAGCTTATACTTATAAACGTATTATTCCAGATAAGAAACATATTTTTTATAGGCAAGTTTACGATGCTCTATTTGAGGAACATGATATGGTTAAAGGTGGTGACTTTACTCGATCAAAGCATTCTGGTCTGTGTAGTGATGAATTTCACCGTATGCTTAGGGTACTTGGATTTAAGTCTTTGAAATTGGGACTATTAGAATTTAGCAAAGATAACCTTATTTTATTAATACACGAGGCTAAGGATTACTGTTCCGGTATTAGTGACTTTTATGAAAGTGAGTTTGCAAAAGACTTAATAGCCACTGTACCATTGTTTGTTTATGATGGAGTTTTTTACAGGTGGGTGCATAAATCAATTTCAGAATATTTTGCAGCAATGTTTATATATTCCGATATTAAAGATATGCAAGGGCCCGTATTAAGAACCATGCGTGATTCGGATTTAGAGAAGTATATCAATGTTTTTGATATATATTATGATATTGATTATGAGGGATTTCGGCGCACCGTTATTTATGATCTTGTTAATTCTTTTTTAGGATACTTTGAAGTAGAGGGTACAGTGGGAAAAAAGATAGACTGGCATACTGAGGAAACACTAAAAATTAAAATACTATTATTTGATCGAGAAATCTTTCTTCTTCAATCTCCCGATAACATTTATGTAGACAAGAATCGTTACGCCTACAGTTATTTTGAGTATATAACTTGTAACTTAGAATCAGAAGTAACGGTTAAGGCTCCGGCTTATTCAAGTCATCTGTTTACCTGTGAGCCACAGAGCTGGGCTGTGATACTTGTAGATGGTGATAACGGTAGATTGCTCCGACTATTGCAGAATAAGCACTCAGATCTCATTGTGCATAAGGAAGAGGAACAAGAAATGGCCGAGGAGAAAAAAACGACGGGAATGTTCATAGGTATTGAAAAACTGACTGCTGGCGGGCATTTTATTAAGCTTGATGAAAAAGTAATAGAAGATCTGGATCAGTACGGTCTTGTTAAGTTTAAGGAGTATTTGTTAGACAGGGGGCCTGTATTAAATTTGACAGAATGTTTGAATCTCAAGGTCTCTGTAGAGTGCAATCTTCCTACGGCCGATGAGAGTCATTTGATGAGGGGGATATAGTCGTAACCCGTCCAAAAGATTGATGACATTATTCCGGAATGGTGATTATATATTGAAGGTTGTCACTTTTATGATAAAAAGCACTACAAGCTAAGAGCTACGGCTGAAGCTCTATACCCGCTATGGTAATTTAACAACAGAAAAAATTAGCGAAACTGAACTCGTACAAAAGACAAAGCATTGGCTTGAAGAATATCCAGGCGCTTTACAGCAGTATAATAGCGCCCTAACAAAATATGAAGGTGGTATTTTTCATCGAAATACACTTGATGATATCCGGCTTGCCTTTGAATTCCTGGTGAAAGATCTGCTGAAAAATGGTAAAAGTCTTGAAAACCAAATACCCGAGCTTGGCCAAAAGCTAAAGGATGCGGCTAACTCCGTCGAGCTACGTAACATGGTTACACAGATAATTAAGTATTATACTGATTTTCAAAATAGCCATGTGAAGCATGATGACAAGGTGAACGTGAACGAAATAGAGTATGTCATTAAGTTGACTAGTATAGTAATGAAATTTCTGATCAAGACGATAGAAGATAGAGGAACCTCAAAATGATTTAAGACACCTATATGTATTAGTGGGGTAGTTGAGCCTAATAATTGTTTATTCCTCTTGTATAACTGGGATATGGGAAGTGTTTTTAATTTCTCAAAGAAATATCTATATTTTAACTCAGCTTTTTAAGAAAACATTAAATTCCTATAGTACAGAGGTCAGCTAGTGTACAATAGGAGCAGCACGGTACTTTAACAATGACTTTCACACTTTGCATTATGAGGTGAAAAGATGACAAATTTTAATATCAGTATTTTCATTCATCCACCCTATCAGGACTGCCCGATATGTAAAAAGACGAGTGTGTTCGGAGTCTTAGAGATTGGCGGAAACGCGTACACTCGCAAATGCATGGCTTGCAAACAAACAAAAGAATATCATTTACCCAAATTAACTAAGCAAATAATCTATTTAGATCAGTTTGCAATTAGTAATATGGCTAAAACTCTTCATCCGGATACTCGTGACAAGGTTGATCCGTTCTGGAAGGATTTATTTGGCAAGCTAGATACCTTATGCAAGTTGCAAGCTATTGTATGTCCAAAGTCTAACTTTCACGAAGAAGAATCCCGAATGACAACAGACCACTTTGAAAAAATACGGCGTATCAATCTTCAACTCTCTAATAACACATCTTTTATTAACGACGAAGAAATACGGCGACACCAGATATTGAAATTTTCAGAATGCTGGCTTAACCCAGAGGTATCCCCGGAAACTATTCAGCTTGAAAGTCTAGCTATTTTTAAAGAAGACCCGCATGGGTGGCAGTCGCGCATTATTAAGAATGTGGATTTTCCTATCATACCATCCTGGTCTGAACGTCTGCGACAAATCCGAAAAGAAGCTGGCAAGGATTATAATGAAGTCGTCATGAAGCGGCGATGGGAAGAGCAGAAAGGTAAATCATCTAAAGCCTTTTTTCGTCAGGTTGCCGAAGAAGAAGCTAGTGACTTTGGGCGGGTAATCCTTAAGCTAGCTAAAGATCAAATTGGCCTTATGGCTGCCGTGGAATTAGGTATCATTCCTGCTGAGAAGGCTGATATATGGAGAACCCCATCATTTCTTCTAGTACAGTCCCTTGAAAAACTGTTTACACAGAAAGAGGTTCCTTACAATGATCTTGCTAAGCAGGTATATGGATATTTAACATCACCTTTATTAGCTGAGATACCCTTTAACAAAATTGGCGGCGCACTCTATGCTGCTACTGCCCGAAAACATTGCGCAGGGAAAAAGGATCGGCCTGGAGATAAGAAACCAAGTATTCTGGCTGACATATCAATGATTTCCACACTGTTGCCTTACTGTGACGCCATGATGATCGACACAGAATGCTACTTATTCCTTAATGAGCCCGACGTCCAGCAGTACCTTGACTATGATACGCGTCTGTTTTGTAAAAAAAACCGTGATGAATTTATGGACTACCTAAATCAGATAGAGATCAACATGACATCTGAACATCGTAAAGTTGTAACATCTGTCTACGGAAAGGATTGGGAAAGACCATACTACAATATCTTCGAAAGGACCCAATAATATAAAAAGGGTTGGAAATCTATTAAGTACAGGGAATTTATAAGAAAAGTATCGGAATTATAGTAAGGAAGCAGGAGTGCCCATTACCCCTTATCATTTGCGTTGTGGTTTATAAGAAATAAAGGGTATATATTTGCCCTTCAGAAGATTATGGGACATACTAAACTCGAGATGAACCGAGTATTTGCTAATCTCGTTCAAGCGGATATTTAAAATCACCACAGAAAAGCTACCTCAGTCAGCAATCTACTGTGTACTGGATTTAGAAGAAGGACACTAAAAAATTAAACCGCCGAAATGGCGGTTTTTTCGTTATGAAATGTATTTTTTAAAAAGATAGTCTAAGAAGATATTTTTAGGAAGATTTTGTCTGTAATAGTTCCGCAAGTGTTTTACTAAGTCGGCTTCCTCAATAAACTTGAGTAAGTCAGCAATGTATACATTATTTTCACCACCAGCAAAGTAATTAACCAAGGTAGAAAGGCTAACAAGATCGTCTTCAATAACTTGAGAAACAAACTGCTTTTTCGTTTTCTCGTCAAGATACATGTTTATTGCCACTAATGCATGGTTAATTTGATTTGATTTGAAAATATTTATCTTATTTTTGACTAGCTCGTTAAGTCGATCCTTTAGAAATTTCTCAGCATCCTGCAGTGCAATGAGTCTGGCAGAGCTCAGATTTGTATTCTCTAGGTGAGACTTTATTATTGAAGTAGGGATCTCTAACTGACTGCAATTACTAGCTAGGTCAATTACCGCATCACGGTAACCATTGTCATCAGCTTTGATTAAATAATTGGTAATAATTATTAATATATTTGCGCGTTGATAGGTGTTCATAAGACTGACATTTTCATATAGACCCTTAATAAGGAGTGACACGTTAGGCCACTTAATATCCTCGTAACTACTAAGTAACCTAGTTATTATAGAGTCGATTTGTCCTAAGATTGTTTTATCTTTAATAAAAGAGTCTATATTCTTATTAGACAATGATCCAGAGTTGATACCATCAACAAATTGTTCTAAGTCGATAGTTAATTGAAGATCTGGAGTAATACTGACTGAAAAGTAGCATCGCCATAATTCTTCGTCATCAATACCTTTTCTTCGATAGCTAGCTAATGTGGTTTGATGGCTTCCACCCCATGGGTCGCGTTCAAGATAATAATTTTCAATAGACTTAAAAACTAGGCAGAGTAGCACTTTAAGACGCTCTCTCTTATCATGATCTTCAATCTGATTAAAAAAGTCATCATATAACTTTCTTCTATATTCGTTTGGGTGGAGCGTTGGAATTGTAGGATAAATTGAGGAATAAAATGCAAAATGGTCGCCATTTATTGAAAGTATTTGATATTGATCTGGGTAGAAGAGTCCGATACTTTCAATGATTATAAGATCTACTATATTTAGCCTTTGATATTTAACGAGTGGTAGCTTAAATAGTAGTCTGTTTATGTGTCGCTTTGCAGTTCTTAGATTGGTGATTAAGGGCTTTAGTTGGTCAATAGCTGAGTTAAGTCTATCCTGATCTTCGCTTGAGAGGAGATCTAGCCCCAATCCGACCGGGCTATTATTTACAATAGCAGCATTGAATTCATCTAACCAAAGGGCTTCTATAGCTTTTTCACTTGCAATAGGCAACTGAATCTCGACTTGAATTATTTTTTCTAAATATACAGGGTCAATTTGATGTTGAGTTATAAGAAGGCTTTCAATACGTTTTTTATCATATAGTAGCACAAAGACAATATTACTAAAATCACTACATAAATGTACAAGTTTAAGCATTAGCAATAAATCATCTTTCTCTAATCGATCCAAGTTGTCCACAAAAATGACGATAGACTTATTTAAAGCAGTAAGTTGCTCTTGAAGTTCTTTTTTTAATACAGGTATCTGATCAGAGGTAGTAAGTAGGGTTCCAAGGATCCCTCCGTATCCTTTGGACTCTTTAGCGGTTTTCGCTAAGGCGTTTGCATATTTTGAAAATGTATATGTCAGGCTTGGTGCAAAGTAAAGGTTATTGATTGATTCAAATATAGACTTGAAAAAGTGTAAAATAAGACTTTCTTGATTATTAAAATACCAAGGATCAAAAATATAGCTGATATTGTTCGATTTTTTATCCAGTTTTTCTTTAATAAATTCGATAAGGGTGGTCTTCCCATGGCCCCACTCCGCTGATATGCCAACCACAAAAGCCTTTTTATGTTTTATACCAGATAGGATATCTGCCAGGTCTTCGGCCAGATTATTACGATCTAAAGCATCTTGTTGATTCGGTTCGTCGGATAAGATGTAAAAATGACCCTGAGTATGGAGCTCCTCGAAATAACTATGAAGGGATGGAGTAAGACGAGCTATTTCTCCAAATAGTCCTTGATCGTAAATATGATCGGCCAAAAAGAGTTGGGCGAGCCGAACTAGCCCTAAAAATATATAAATCATCGTAAAAAACAAGAAACCATAATAAATATAAAACCAGTAAGGAGTATAATCTTTATTTAGAAATAAACCCTGACTTATTCGTAGATCAGAAGAGAAAAAATAGATAATTACGGCAAGAATCAGAGACAAACTATATTTATCTAAAGTAGTATAGAATAATGTTTTTATAAGCCTGATTATAATATTATGGTCTATTATAAAGTATACTAAGGCTAATACCGCCCAGACTAATAGAGGCCAGTATATACGGTTAATCGTAGGTTCTAATGGAATATCACGTAAATACTTAGTAATCAAATCGCTGCTTTCGGCAATGTTTAAAAGGGCATATATAAAAAGAGAACATAAAGCTAGTATATATAGCTTCTTATTTACGCGCCATTTACTTATAATGCTATTTATTAAACAGATAGGTCCAAAACATATAGTGTTAAGATCCAATTTACCCCCACCTCAACATAAAGTATTCAATAGTGAAAATATTCGACAAATATCAACTATACCCTTTAGATTCTAGTGTGTTAATTCAGATAGACAAAGCCACATAATTAATAAATAAAATAGAATTTTAGATGATTTTAGATGAACTGAAGAAGAGCTCAATTATCCTAATCTAGTTCAGAAGGACGAAAAGAACAACGTCTGAAACAGGAAATGCCCGTTTTAGAGGCCTTTTGGGCATGGATTGATTCCACAAAAAGCCAAATTCTGCCGAAATCCAAGTTCAGATTTGCGATGAACTATGCCCTGCACTAAAGGAAGGTCTGATGAATTACCTTAAAGATGGTAACGGCTGTATTTCCTATAACTTGCCGAAAACAGCATTCGTCCCTTCACTATAGAACGCAAAAATTGGCTATTAAGTGGCAATCCAAAGGAGCAGCCGCTAGTGCAGCTGTTTACAGCATGATTGAAACAGCAAAAGCGAATGGATTAAATCCCTATCATACTTGCAATTCATTTTCAAGGAACTTCCTGGAGTGCAGTTCGAACGGTATCCTGAATTCCTGGAAGATTATTTGCCATGTAATCCAGAAGTTCAACAAATTTGCAAACAATGAAGCAACCACTAAAGTATATCTCAGTGGTTGCTATTTTTCTATCCACCTAGTAATTTTACGCTTACGGTGAAGGGCTTGAATCCCATCACCCACTCCAGTAAAAAAAGCCTTCGCAGTTATTGCGAAGGCTTTTTTAATTGACCAGGAAGGTAATACCGGATTAGGGCACCAGAAACATCACAGTGGCATCTGTTAGCCCCAAAGGTTAATTATTGGTAAGGAGTTTGGGTGGCACAAGGGGAGTCCGTTTATTTCTTCTACTTCTTTTAATAGCCGTGTGGAGGCTTTTTTAATTGGATAGGAAAGCAATACGGTGAAGATAAAATTCGCTAAATTGTGTGGCCTCTGCACGTTAACGATCTACTTTGTGTTGGCTGTGCTACCATGCAGAAATTTGCAACCGTGGTGTTAGTGATTTGAAGTTGCTGCTGGGAGTCTGAGGAAAAATTATGGTAGCTAGGTTGCGAAAGTATGGCCTTAAATGCAAGACAATTTCTATTAATGTATAAGGAACCTTGTATTTCAAGGTTCTTTTACATCATTACCTAAAGACGCAAACCTCAGTTACCGCATATCATTAATAGCTATACGAAACAAAGCTATTTCTTTATTCTGGATACGACACATAAATCTTTGCCCGTGCCGCCGCCAACTATAAACGGACCACTATAAGATTTTAGCCCATCGATCCTTACTTAATCGGATAAAAATGCCACTGGTTCTTCGCCATCTTTATATAGATTTATATCTACAAATGCGACATTGTTTGAGTGTCCATCAATTATTTCCTCAATTTTGTAGGTATCTTGCAGTCCCATTTCTTTATATGTAATGCTATGGAACAAGCATTCGTTATTTTACGGTTTTTTCATTAAGCTCACCATTTCCATTGCAAACTGCTGTCTATGTCCATCATTCGTACCTTAAACCTTCGTCTTTAATCTGTACTTTCATCAATAGTCACTCCTTATAGTATAACTCTAATACCATATACCGGATTATTGCTATCAGTAAGTTCATAAAAATGAATGTCAAAACCAGTAATAGGATCTAGTTGATGATATTTTAATCTGTACGTAACATCCGCATCAGGTTCGGCAGGATAAACTTTGTTACTTGCTAATTCCTCGGCTCTGCCAGGTATATGCAGCTCATGTGCGAAATTCTGTAGCGTTGTCTTAAGAGTTTTAATGAACTGAGTTCTTTCTACTGGCTTGACATCTATAAAGCTTTGCATGTTATTACCTATATCATTTATTGTCATAATTATCATCTCCTTATTTTGTTCTATAAGATCTATACGATGTACATATATAGATCTCCTTTATTTTACATATAAATTACTTTAGTGGCATTCTACGTATGTATTCAAGCTTCAGGTGAGCAATAAGATTATTACAGACTTTGATAGAAAAAGATTTATTGGTATCGGAAAGAAGGGGGGGAGGAACAAGTAGGCACTCTCTTCAAATTATCCTAAATATGATAGACGAGCAACCAACATATCTGTTTAGGCTCATTACGCATTATTGTAAACTGGGGATACTATTGGGGATACTATTTTGCAATGGTGATAGTTTTTTGGCAAATCGTCACAAAGAATAAGTCTTATAAAGTTAGTAAATACAAGTGAATGCAAGTTTACAAAAACGTTCACAAAGGTGGTTTTTTAGACTTCGAATCAATAGGTCGGGGGTTCGAATCCCTCCGGGGTCACCATTATAATCATGCCTTCGCAGGTTCTGCGGAGGGTTTTTTATGTTAAGTTAGTGACAGTTGCTCTTCAACAACTGCAAATTAGTACCAACAACTAAAAAAGCACAAGCTATTTTTTAGCCTGTGCTTTTTTAGTTGTGCCTTTTCTGTACTGTTTTTAATAAAAGTTTCTTGGTTTAACAAAAAAAGGATTCATTCAACATTAGGTTATTTAACCCCATTCGAGTATAAAGTTGCACACCTTAAAAAAATGCCTGACTTAGTGTTGAAAATCCAGAATTATTACGCCAGGCTTTAGTACCCCTTTATGTTAATTTTACTGAATACAAAGAATTGATAAGAAAAATCCTAGATGCTAACTAAGGCTTAAATAGTGTTGACAATCCAAGTTGCGATTAGCAAATTTCAAATTTAGATAAATTATATAAGGAAACTCCTCTGTATCAGAGTTCAATCTGGTTAAGGGAGCTTTTTTCAATTAATTCAATAATTAATTTATTAATTAATTAAAAATTAAATTAATTATTGAATTAATTGAAAGTATTTGTTATAATTGGCTTGTATTATTGTAATATTAAAATAATTTAACAGTAGCATATTACAAATATTATTTTGTTAACATGCTGAAAGATGGTGATGAAGGTCGCATAGGGATAATAGTTTTTTTTTAGAGGAACATAAAAATAGGGGGAATTTTGAATGAAAAAAATATTAGCCTTGTTACTTATGGTTGTAATGGTATTGTCATTGGTCGCCTGTGGTTCATCAAACTCTGGCTCAAAGGCAACTCCAGATTCCAGTTCTAAGAAAAAAGTAGGAATTGCAATGCCCACCAAATCATCAGCTCGCTGGATCGCAGATGGTGAAAATATTGTTAAACAACTGCAAGCTAAAGGGTATGATACTGATTTGCAGTATGGTGAAGATAATGTAGAAAATCAGCTTGCACAAATTGAAAATATGATTACCAAAGGTGCCAATGTTTTGGTTATTGCATCAATTGATGGTGAATCTTTGACAACTGTATTGCAAAAGGCTAAAGAAAAAAATATTCCGGTTATTGCTTATGATCGTCTCATAAAAAAGACTGCTGATGTAGATTACTATGCAACTTTTGATAATTTTAAAGTAGGAGTTCTTCAGGCTTCTTATATTGAAAAAGCCTTAGGTTTAAAAGAAGGTAAAGGACCATTTAATGTTGAGATTTTTGGAGGATCACCTGATGATAACAATGCATTCTTGTTCTTTGATGGTGCGATGTCAGTGCTAAAACCTTATATTGATGCCAAGAAAATAGTTGTAAAAAGCGGACAAATGGATATGGGTGTATGTGCTACCTTAAGATGGGATGGCGCTACGGCACAATCCAGAATGGATAACTTATTAAGTAAAAATTATACAGGTGACAAAGTAGATGCCGTATTATCGCCTTATGATGGAATCAGTATTGGTATTCTTTCATCCTTAAAGGCCGTTGGTTATGGAACTCCGTCACAACCAATGCCGATCGTTACTGGACAAGACGCTGAAGTACCTTCGGTAAAATCAATTATCAAGGGTGAACAATCACAGACTGTATTTAAAGATACAAGAGATCTTGCGAAAGTAACTGTAGAAATGGTAGACGCAGTATTAACTGGTAAAAAAGCACAAACTAATGATGATAAAACCTACAATAATGGTGTGAAGGTAGTACCTTCTTATCTCTTAGTACCTGTTTCTGTTGATAAAACAAACTACGAAAAAATATTGATTGAAAGTGGATATTATACTGCTGATAAACTTAAATAGTCGCTTTTTAAATAGGGAATAACGCTAAAATAATTTAGTGATGGCTGAAAGGTCGTCGCTAAATTATTAAATGGCATATGTTAATGGGATATAGAGTGCAAGGAGTTGAGTAGATATGGAAGATATTATCTTGGAAATGAAAGATATCACGAAAACGTTTCCAGGTGTTAAAGCGCTTAATAATGTAAATTTACAAGTAAAAAAAGGCGAAATTCATGCCCTGGTTGGCGAAAATGGTGCCGGAAAATCAACTTTAATGAAAGTTCTGAGTGGAGTATATCCCCATGGGACATATACAGGAGACATTCATTATCAAGGTAAAGTATGCGAATTTAAAGATACCAAAGAAAGTGAAAAATTAGGTATTGTTATTATTCATCAAGAATTAGCACTTATTCCCAATTTATCAATACAGGAAAATATTTTTCTAGGGAATGAACAAGGGAAACATGGTCTTATCGACTGGCATGCCACCACTACACATACACAAAAATTGCTAGCGACAGTAGGACTCAAAGAATTACCCAGCACCTTGATTACCAATATCGGTGTGGGCAAACAACAATTAGTTGAGATTGCTAAAGCCTTATCAAAAGAAGTAAGATTGCTGATCTTAGATGAACCTACGGCAGCGTTAAATGAAGATGATAGTGATAATTTATTAAACTTATTATTGGAATTTAAAAAGCAAGGAATATCATCCATTATTATTTCCCATAAATTGAATGAAATCTCAAGAATCTCTGATTCCATTACTGTGCTTCGTGATGGAGCTACTATTGAAACGTTATATGTAAAAGACGGAAATATTACTGAGGACCGAATCATTAAAGGTATGGTAGGCAGAGACTTGACAGAACGTTTTCCCAAAAGAGAAGTAGCAATTGGTGAGGTTATCTTTGATGTGAAAAATTGGAATGTATACCATCATCTCCATGGCGACAGAAAAGTCGTTAAAGACATTAATTTTAATATTCGCAAAGGGGAAGTTGTCGGAATTGCGGGATTGATGGGGGCAGGACGAACTGAACTGGCCATGAGTATTTTTGGTAAATCTTATGGACAAAAAATAAGTGGTCAATTATATAAAACTGGTAAAGAAATACATTTAAATAGTGTGAGCCAAGCCATCGACCATGGAGTTGCGTATGTGACAGAAGATCGGAAACATTATGGATTAATTTTAAATGATGATATTCAGAAAAATATCACATTGGCTAACCTTAAAAAAATATCCAACAATTATGTCATTGATGAAAATCAAGAAATTTTAATCGCTGAAAAGAGTCGTCAGCAAATGAACATTAAATGCTCAAGTGTCTTGCAAAAAACTGTAAATCTAAGTGGCGGTAACCAACAAAAAGTAGTACTCAGCAAATGGATATTTACAGACCCAGATATTTTGATTTTAGATGAACCGACACGAGGTATTGATGTTGGGGCGAAATTTGAGATTTATAGTATCATTAATGATTTGGTGAAACAAGGTAAGGGGATTTTACTGATTTCTTCAGAACTTCCTGAAATACTAGGGATGTGTGATCGAATTTATGTGATGAATGAGGGCGCTATTGCGGGTGAGATTGCAGGGAATGAAGCATCTCAGGAAATAATTATGAGATGCATAATGAGAAAATAAGGGAGGGGTCGTCATGGAAACTTTAAAGCAAATGTTTAAAAATAATATTAGAGAATATGGTATGGTTATTGCATTAATATCCATCATACTATTCTTTGAAGTTGTCAGCAAAGGTGTATTGTTACAACCACTCAATGTAACTAACTTAATCCAGCAGAATAGTTATATACTCGTATTGGCCATTGGTATGTTGTTAGTTATTGTTGCCTTTCAAATTGATTTAGCAGTTGGTTCGGTTATGGCTTTTGTTGGTGCTATGTCAGCAATTTTAATGGTAGACAATCATTTTGGCGTTGTGCCAGGAATACTGATTTCACTACTCATCGGAGGTCTTGCTGGAGCATTTCAGGGGTATTGGATTGCTTACTTTAAGATTCCAGCATTTATTGTGACCCTTGCTGGGATGTTGGTTTTTAGGGGTTTGACAATGACGGTTCTAGAGGGGCAATCCAAAGGTCCTTATCCAGAGACTTTTCAAAAAATGAGTAATGGCTTTGTACCTGACCTATTGGGTGGCAGTACAATTCATATTACAACTCTTGTGGTCGGAATTATTTTGACTTTAATTTATATTTATTTTGAATTCAGTCAGCGGAAAGCTAAGCAAGAGTATAATTTTGAAGTCATTCCTATACAGTTTTTAATTGCGAAATTAGCCTGTGTTGGTATAACTATAAATTGGTTTATGTATTTACTTGCTTCGTATAAGGGGATACCTAATGTTTTAATCTTGTTGTTCATTCTAATTGTTTTCTATACGTTTATTACGACTAAAACAGTGGTAGGACGTCATATCTATGCTCTTGGTGGTAATGAAAAGGCAGCACAATTATCGGGTGTAAAAACTAAACGCATTGTATTCTGGGTCTTTGTGAATATGGGAGTGATGGCTGCCTTGTCTGGTCTTGTTTTTGCTGCTCGGCTTAATGCAGCAACGCCAAAAGCGGGTATGGGTTTTGAACTTGATGCTATTGCGGCATGTTTTATTGGTGGTGCCTCTACGGCTGGAGGAATTGGTGTTGTTATGGGAGCCATTATTGGTGGGCTGGTTATGGGGGTTATGAATAATGGCATGTCCTTAATTGGTATCACCATTGATATGCAACAAACAATAAAAGGCTTAGTATTATTATTGGCTGTAGCCTTTGATATTTATACAAAATCAAAACAGTCATAAAAAAGGAGCTTAGCATTGTGGAAAGTAAAAAATATTGTATTGGAATTGATTATGGCACTCAATCTGGACGAGTTTTGCTTGTTGAGGTAGCAACCGGTAAAGAGATTGCTACGGCAGTAGTGCCTTATGCGGACGGTGTGATTGATGAACAATTACCAGGCACTGATATTAAGTTAGCGCATGATTGGGCATTGCAAAATCCCGATGATTATTTAGCCGTTTTACGCTTAGGGGTATCCCAAGTATTGCAGAATTCTCAAATTAAGGCAGAGGACGTAGTGGGATTAGGTATTGATTTTACGGCATGTACCATGTTGCCTGTGGCTAAAGATGGTAGGGCATTGTGTCAGATTCCAGAATATCGTAATAACCCCCACGCTTGGGTGAAATTGTGGAAACATCATGCTGCTCAAGATGAGGCAAATCGTTTAAATGAGATTGCAGCAGCGCGTGGCGAAAAGTTTTTAGCCCGTTATGGTGGTAAGATATCTTCTGAATGGTTGATTCCTAAGATTTGGCAAATAGTAAACGAAGCACCTGAAATCTATGAAGCGGCTGATTGTTTTATGGAGGCTACTGACTGGGTAACGATGCAGATGACTGGCATCAATGTACGTAATAGTTGTACTGCTGGTTATAAAGCAATGTGGCACAAGCAAGATGGATATCCTACCAAAGAATTCTTTAAGGCATTAGATTCTAGACTCGAAAATCTGGTAGAAGAAAAATTAAGTAGTCCGATTGTGGCCATTGGTAGTAAAGCCGGAGGATTGACGGCTCAAATGGCTGAGCAGATGGGATTAAAAGCAGGCACCGCCGTAGCAGTTGGCAATGTAGATGCTCACGCTGCTGTTCCTGCTGCCGGGGTTGTATCTTCAGGTAAATTGGTCATGAGTATGGGGACATCCATTTGCCATTTATTACTAGGTGATGAAGAAAAAACAGTTGCTGGTATGTGTGGTGTAGTCGAGGATGGTATTGTTGGGGGCTATTTTGGTTATGAGGCTGGTCAGTCGGCAGTCGGTGATATTTTTGAGTGGTTTGTAGAAAATTGTGTTCCTAGCACTTATATTCAGGAAGCAACAGGCAGAAAAATTACTATTCATCAATTGCTGGAGGAAAAAGCTACTCAATTAATACCAGGCGAAAGTGGCTTGCTGGCTCTTGACTGGTGGAATGGTAACCGCTCCGTACTTGTCGATACAGATTTGACAGGTATACTGTTGGGAGCTACCCTGCTGACAAAACCAGAAGAAATCTATCGGGCACTCATTGAAGCTACGGCATTTGGTACCAATATGATTGTGGAGACGTTTACCAATGCGGGCGTGAACATTGATCAATTGTATGCTTGTGGCGGTTTGTCCCAACGCAATCATATGTTAATGCAAATTTATGCTGATGTAACAGGACGAGAAATTTTTATTGCTACATCCCTGCAGACGCCTGCCTTGGGAGCTGCTATGTTTGGTGCTGTTGCTGCTGGTGAGAAGAATGGCGGCTACGATACTATTTTAGCGGCTGCAGCCAGGATGACCAGTATAAAACAGGTATATACACCCATTCCAGAAAATGTTGCTCGTTATAAGAAACTATATGCAGAATATGAAATCTTGCACGACTATTTTGGCCGTGGTGCTAATGATGTTATGAAACGGCTTAAAGAAATTAAAAAAAATGTAAGAAGTGGTAAAGAATAAGAACAAGGTTAGTGAAGTGAAGTAATAAAAGGGGGCTTCGATTGTTTTGTTAGAGGAACTTAAACAACAAGTATGGCAAGCAAATATGAATTTGCAGAAACATGGCTTGGTCTTATTTACGTGGGGTAATGCCAGTGCCATTGACAGGGAGAAGGGTTTGATTGTCATCAAACCCAGTGGTGTGGATTATGATCAAATGGAGCCCAAGGATATGGTGGTACTAGATTTAGAGGGAAACCAACTAGAGGGAAGCCTTAGACCATCTTCTGATACACCGACTCATTTAGTACTCTATCGGAATTTTCCTGAGGTTGGCGGTATTGTTCATACCCATTCTACCTATGCAACCACGTGGGCTCAGGCGGGTAAAGCCATTCCGGCCTTTGGCACGACCCATGCAGATTATTTTTATGGTGAAGTTCCTTGTACGCCTAGTCTAAGCAAAGAAGAAATCCAAGGGAACTACGAAGAAGAAACGGGTAATGTGATTGTGAGGACTTTTAAAAATCTCAATCCCATTTATATCCCTGGAGTTCTAGTTGGCAATCATGGTCCTTTTTCTTGGGGAAAAGATGTTCATGATGCTGTCTATCATGCTGTAGTATTAGAAGAAGTAGCCAAGATGGCCCTTTTTACGTGCAGCTTCAATTCAGAAAGTAAGGCCATTGATCAGGTGCTACTTGATAAGCATTTTCTAAGAAAACATGGCAAAAACTCCTATTATGGACAAAGTAAAAATTAATAGATAGTTAAGAAAGAGGAGATTAGTAATATGAAGTTTGATGCAATCGATCAATTAGCGGTGAATAGTATTCGTACTTTAACAATAGATGCTATCGAGAAATCAAATTCCGGACATCCTGGCATGCCGATGGGTACAGCCCCCATGGCTTATCAATTATGGACAAGCCATTTGAAGCATAATCCTAAAAATCCTGAATGGTTCAATCGAGATCGTTTTGTGTTATCCGCAGGACATGGTTCCATGTTACTGTATAGTTTATTGCATCTATGTGGCTATAATCTTTCTATCGAAGATTTGAAGAATTTCCGCCAGTGGCAGAGTAAAACACCTGGTCATCCCGAATATAGACATACCCCAGGTGTGGATGCTACAACAGGTCCTTTAGGGCAAGGCGTGGCCATGGCAGTAGGGATGGCTATGGCAGAACGCCATTTAGCTGCCAAGTATAACACGGACAATTATCAAGTGATTGATCACTTTACCTATAGCATTTGTGGTGATGGGGATTTGATGGAAGGGGTATCCGCAGAAGCGGCTTCTCTGGCAGGACATCTTAAGCTGGGACGGATGATTGTTCTTTATGATTCCAACGACATTTCTCTTGACGGAAAACTAGGGCAATCTTTCTCCGAAGATGTACAAAAACGCTTTGCAGCCTATGGTTGGCAGGTACTATATGTGAAGGACGGGAATGACTTAGCTGCCATTGATGAAGCTTTGGTAGCTGCCAAAGCTGATACCTCTAGACCTACTTTAATTGAAGTGAAAACTATTATTGGTTTTGGTGCTCCCAATAAGTCAGGTTCTTCAAGTATTCATGGCGCACCACTAGGTAAAACAGAAGCAAAATTAGCAAAAGAATTTTATCAATGGCCTGCTGAAAATGATTTTTTTGTTCCTGATTCTGTATATACTCGCTTTAACCAAACTGTTCAAGAACGAGGACAAAAACTAGAACAAGAGTGGAATGCCCTGTTTGCACGTTACAAGCAGGAATGTCCTGAACTTGCTGTCCAGCTAGAGGAAGCCATTAGTGGTGAGTTGCCAGTTGGCTGGGATAAGGCGTTACCTGTTTATGAAGAAGGGACAGCTTTAGCCACACGTTCCTCCTCTGGTGAAGTGATGAACGCTATTTCTAAATCTGTGCCAGCATTTTTTGGTGGTTCGGCAGATTTGGCAAGTTCCAATAAAACAATGATAAAAAATGCGGGAGACTTCTTCCCTGCTGACTATAGTGGTCGCAACATTTGGTTTGGTGTGCGGGAGTTTGGAATGGGAGCCGCCCTTAATGGTTTGGCGTTACATGGTGGCGTAAAAGCATATGGAGCAACCTTTTTTGTTTTTTCCGATTACCTACGTCCAGCCATTCGTTTAGCAGCGATGATGCAACTTCCTGTGACCTACGTCTTTACCCATGACAGTATTGCTGTGGGGGAAGATGGGCCTACCCATGAACCAGTGGAACAATTGGTTGCCCTGCGCTCTATGCCTAATCTGACAGTTATTCGTCCAGCAGATGGTAATGAAGTGGTGGCAGCATGGAAGATTGCTGTGGAATCAACAGATGCGCCAACGGCCCTGATTTTGTCTCGTCAAGATCTGCCTGTCATTGCTGGTACAAAAGAAACAGCAGAACTAGGGGTGCGCCGTGGAGCCTATGTTGTTGCTAAAGCAGCAACTGATGTTCCTCAGGCCTTATTACTCGCATCAGGTTCAGAAGTAGAACTGGCATTACTAGCCCAGAGTCAATTGGCACAGGAAAATATCCATGTAGCGGTGATTAGTTTCCCATCATGGAATTTATTTGAGGCGCAGTCTGCTGCATATAAAGAAACAGTGTTGCCTTCCCATATAAAAGCACGTCTTGCGATTGAGATGGGATCGCCTTTAGGTTGGGAGCGTTATGTTGGTGATGATGGAGATGTACTTGGCATTCAAGGCTTTGGTGCTTCAGCGCCTGGAGAAATACTCATGAAAGAGTATGGCTTTACTATAGAAAACGTAGTGGAAAAAGTAAAAGTCTTATTGAAAGCTTAAATGGGAAATAGAAGGAGGATTTACAATGCTAAGTAATTTAAAAAATAAAGAGGTATGGTTCATAACTGGTAGCCAACATCTCTATGGTGAAAAAACCTTAAAAGAGGTAGCTGAGCACTCACAAATCATTGCTAAATCACTGGGAGAAAATGATAAAATACCTGTAAAAATTATTTTTAAACCCATTTTAACAACCCCTGATGCCATCTATGATCTTTGTGTGGAAGCCAATAGCGCGGAAAATTGTATTGGGCTGATTACCTGGATGCATACCTTCTCACCAGCGAAAATGTGGATTGGAGGGTTAACGATACTCAATAAACCATTCGTCCATCTTGATACCCAGTATAATCGTGATATTCCTTGGGCGGAAATGGATATGGACTTTATGAATACCAATCAGTCGGCCCATGGTGATCGGGAGTTTGGCTTTATTTGTACTCGAATGAAAAAAGCTCGTAAGGTTATTGTTGGCTTCTGGCAGGATGAAGATGTGATCCAAAGGTTGGCCGTTTGGTGCGGAGCGGCTTTGGCTTGGAATGATATGCAGGGTGCTAAGTTTGCACGGTTTGGTGATAATATGAGAGAAGTGGCCGTGACAGAGGGCGACAAGGTTGAAGCCCAGATGAAGTTTGGCTACTCTGTCAATGGTTATGCCTTAGGTGAGCTTGCTCAGTATGTGGATGGTGTCAGTGATTCTGAGATTGAGACGTTAGTGGCTGAATATGACGAAACCTATTTAGTGGCCGCAGAACTGACCAAAAATGGAGCTAAAAGGTCAGCGCTCAAAGATGCCGCCAAGCTAGAAATAGGCATGAAGAAATTCCTGGAAGCTGGTAATTTCAAAGGCTTTACCACAAATTTCGAAAACTTATACGGTTTGTCTCAATTGCCAGGATTGGCATCTCAACGTTTAATGGCAGCTGGTTACGGCTTTGGTGCTGAAGGCGATTGGAAGACGGCCGTTCTCGTAAGGGCCATGAAAGTCATGGCGTATGGTCTTGCTGGTGGAACTTCCTTCATGGAAGATTATACCTATCACTTCGAAGAGGGGAACATGAAGGTCCTTGGTTCTCATATGCTAGAAGTATGCCCGTCCATTGCTGATAAAAAACCATCACTAGAAATTCATCCCCTGTCGATTGGCGGTAAGGATGATCCGGCACGTTTAGTGTTTAATGTAGCAGCAGGCCAAGGACTTAATGCCACAATGATTGATATGGGAAGTCGTTTTCGAATGATAGTTAATGAATTAGATGTGGTGGCTCCGGATTTTGAGTTACCGAAATTGCCAGTTGCCAGAGCTCTCTGGGTGCCACAACCTGATCTTAAAGTAGGAGCACAAGCCTGGATTCTAGCAGGTGGAGCTCATCATAGTGGATTCAGCCAAGCTGTAACAAAAGAACATTTAGAAGATTTTTGCGAAATCGCTGGTATTGAATACGTGTTGATTGATAATGAAACAAAAATTAGTGATTTGAAGAAAGAACTTAGGTGGAACGATTTATATTATCATTTAGCCAAGTAGGTGCTTGGAATGAGTCGATTAGGAAGGGAGGATATCTATGAAAATACTTGGAATTACAAATGTAGAACGGTTTATAGAAGTGCTTGATCAGTGTCAGGGCAAGATTGAATTAGTGACATCAGAAGGTGATTGCTTAAATTTAAAATCAAAATTGTGCCAATATCTCGCTTTATCAAAAATGTTTGGTGAGGCGAAAATCGATGAAATTGAGATTGTTGCTTCTGAACCGGAGGATGTAAAACTACTGTTAGAATATCTGATTACAGGATAAATGTGGAATCAAAAGGCAAAAGAATAAAAGATTTATCAAAATGAAAAATGTATAAAATTCAAGCAACCGTATATATAGTTAACTTCTTTTTGAACGTAGTAAGGATGGCAGCTAAGGGTTAAACTTTAGCTGCCTAATATTTATAGTAGGAAGTGGGGGTGTGTATTTATGTTAAAACGTATTGCCGTTATGACCAGCGGTGGTGATTCACCTGGCATGAATGCTGCGATTCGCGCAGTTGTCCGTGTAGCTATTCATGAAGGGGTAGAAGTGTGGGGAATTTACAACGGCTATACCGGCATGTATGCAGATACTATGGTTAAATTGGACTCAAGGTCAGTAGGAGATGTTCTGCATCGTGGTGGTACTTTTCTGGGGACATCCCGTTGTGAGGAATTTAGAACAGTGGAGGGCCGTCAGCAGGCTTTCGAAAACTTAAAGCGTCATGGTATTGAAGGCGTAGTCATTATCGGTGGCGATGGATCAATGACAGGTGCAGAACTGTTGTCTGATATGGGGATTGCTGTGGTTGGTTTACCTGGTACGATTGATAATGATATTTGGGGTACTGATTATACAATTGGTTTTGATACTGCAACCAATACCGTCGTGGATGCTATCAATAAATTGCGTGATACTGCTTCATCTCATGGCCGGGTGATTGTTCTTGAGGTAATGGGACGTAATTCTGGTTGGATTGCAATGACTGCTGGCCTTGCAGGTGGCGCTGAACACATTCTGATTCCTGAGATGAGTGTTAATGTGGATGAACTATGCCGAAAATTGCGACAATCTCATGATTCGGGCAAAAAATACAGTGTGGTAGTCGTGGCTGAAGGAGCAGGTAGTGCAGTGGAAATTGGTAAAAAAATTGTTGATTGCAGTGGGCTTGATACACGAATATCGGTGCTTGGGTATATTCAGCGGGGTGGTTCGCCGAGTGTATTTGATCGTATTTTAGCGAGTACTTTAGGAGAACATGCTGTATTAGCCCTAATTTCAGGAATATCTAATGTAATGTTTGGTTCCAGGAATGGCGGGGTAGTTAGCATTGACTTAGCGGATGCAATTGGTCATAAACGGACAATTGACCCTTCTATGTTTCGGTTGGCAGATTTGTTATCCAAATAATTTCCTAATTTTAACTTGTAGCGTAGGTTTTTCCCATTTGGTTAGTGCGATCCCTATAATGTAAATATATAATGATGTTATTATCAATTATGTTAAATGAAAATCCTACACTAAAAAATACAAATGTTCGCCAATAACAAAGCCTATAAGCCGAGTAAAATCAATGATTTATCTGCATAACGAAATGTAAACCAATGTGTGTATTTTGACTTTGAATCAATAGGTCGGGGATTTGAATCCCTCCGGGATCACCATTGTAATCAAGCCTTCGCAGGTTCTGCGGATGATTTTTATGTTAACTTAGTGACAGTCGCTTTTCAACCACTACAAATTAGTACCAACAAGCAGCAAAAGCACAAGCTGTTTTTTAGCCTGTGCTTTTTTTAGTTGTGCCTTTTCTGTACTGTTTTTAATAAAAGATTACATCATGTCAGAGATTTCTCTTTCGGCAGATTTTACAAGATGGCTGTACACTAGCTGAGTGGTGTTTGAATTGGCGTGACCTAATTTACCAGCGACTGTTCGCAGATCGACACCACCAGTGATTAAATAAGTTGTCGGAAGCTATGCGGCGTAATGTGTGGCATATTATGCTTTATGGCGAATTTGCGTAACCATGTGTTAAAACTATCAGGGTGGGCGGGATTGCCATTCCATTTTGTAAAAATCCGTTCAGTATCAATAATCTTCTTTTCTTTCGGCATGTCTGGTCGCCACTTGTCGCCAAGCTTTAAACGATTAGCCGCCTGAGAAACTTTGTATTGCTTAAACAATTCCATAATCGATGCAGGAACATTGATATGTCGGTTACTTTCTTCTGTTTTTGTTGTATCTTGATATATTCCTTTGAGTCAAGAATCATAACGATAGTGGATGCCTATGATGCAATGAGTAGTGAGCGAAGTTATCGAGGTGCACTACCGAATGAAGTTGTAATAAAGGAATTACAAAAAAATGCAGGTATTCAATTTGATCCTGAATTGGTAAAGATATTTGTTGAAAAAGTTTTGGGGAAAGAAAAGTAGTAGTGATTAACATTTAATAAGAATGGAGAATGAGCAGCGTATCCAATAGCATAGGGTACGCTGCTCATATTTGTAGTGCTGTAAAAGAATCTATGACAGGAAAATTGGATTTACAGATTTTTTTCTTTACTTGAATTTAACATTAACAAACTGTCTGCGGGCATTTAATAACAATTCGGTTACTAAATCTAATTTTTCGTTAGTGGCTCGAAAGTTAGGAATACTCACGCTTAGGGCGGCAATTATATTGCCGTTGGACTCCAAAGGCACAGCATAGCAACATAGCCCCTTGGAAATTTCTTCATATTCTTTAGCGATATGCTCGTTTCTAATTGTTGATAATTGGTTATTTAAAATATCAAAATCCGTAATTGTATTCTCTGTATAGGGGATTAAGCCCTTTGGATATAATTTTTTTACTTCTTTTATGTCATAGTTGCTTAATAAAGCTTTTCCTAATGCGGTACAATATGCGGGAATTCGTTTTCCCACACGAGAGATAATGCGAATATCCAAGCCTATTTCGGGTTCCTCTTTTAAGACGTATAAAACATTGTTTCCATCTAGAATCCCCATTTGGCAGATTTCTTTAATTTCAGTAACGATATTTTTCATTATAGATTGGACGAATTCAAGCATGTATTGATCTTGAGAATAAGAAGATCCAATACAAAAGGTGGAAATGCCTAGTTTATAGCGAAAAGAATCTTTACCAAGCTGGATGTAATTCATATCAGTCATGGTTTGCAAGATAGGGTAAAGGGTACTCTTAGGAATCGAGATAGCTTTAGATATTTCGGTAAGAGTTAATCCATCTGTATTAACAGATAAAAGATTTAATATATTTAATACTCGTTCTGTAGGTTTATGAGACATAAATACTCCTTATATAAATAAATTACTGTATCACTATCATTGTATTGATTTTTAAAAAAATGTCCACTTAAATATAAATTATGATTGACTCGTTGAGCGTAATCAGGGGTAATGACAAAATAAAAAAGGCTGAAAAGTTAAAATATTATTGCAAATAATTGCAATGTTGTGTTATTATCTAATTAATAGTTCTCATTAAAGAATTGAGTTCGTATATAGGAATTATTAATGGAAAGATGATGACTATGATTCGATTTTTAATTTATGCCTAAAGGAGTGGTAAATAGAGAAATAAATCTCTGTAGTTCGCAGTCTTTGAATATAATGAATTGTAAGGAGTGAACTGATTATGTCAATGAAATCAATTTATGATGTAAAAGATGTATCGTTATATAACATCGACACTCATGCTGAGGGGCCAAAGGGAAAGTTGCCTTTTAGTGAAGAGTTTTTAAGAGAATCGCCCAGTGGACATCTTTTTGGAATGACTCTCAATGCTGGAATGGGTTGGAAGCCAGAAAAACTGAATGATGATGATGTACTTATTTTAAGTACCCAAGGGGGAATCCGTGGTGAAGACGGCAGCACGATCGCTGTGGGACTGCACACCGGACACTTCGAATTAGGCTTGCAGATGCGTGCGGCCGCAGAGGAATTGGCACACCATGGTGCCGTACCTTATGCAGCCTATGTTACGGATCCGTGTGACGGGAGAACCCAAGGAACGACAGGTATGTTTGATTCATTGCCGTACCGCAATGATGCTGCAATCGTTATGAGACGATTAGTGCGGTCTCTTCCAACAAGAAAAGCTGTCATGGGTATTGCTACTTGTGATAAGGGATTGCCAGCCATGATGATGGCATTGGCAGCGATGCATGATTTGCCGACGGTTATTGTGCCAGGAGGTGCAACCCTTCAACCTGTAGAAGGTGAAGATGCTGGAACAGTTCAGACAATTGGTGTTCGATTCAATAATGATGAAATTTCTTTTGATGAAGCGGCAAAAGTGGGGTGTCATGCTTGTGCATCTGCCGGTGGTGGGTGTCAATTCTTAGGAACGGCAGGGACCTCCCAAGTCATAGTGGAAGCATTAGGGCTCGCAATTACACATTCTGCTTTAGCGCCTTCGGGGCAGCCTATTTGGGAAGAAATTGCAAGACAGTCTGCGAGAGCTGTGATGGAATTAAAGGAAAAGGGGATTAATACAAGGGATATTATTACTGATAAGGCCATTGAAAATGCAATGGTTCTCCATGCGGCATTTGGTGGTTCGACAAATTTACTTCTTCATTTGCCAGCTATTGCTTTTGCAGCAAATTGCAAAATGCCGACAGTAGATGACTGGGCCGCTGTTAATAAAAAAGTTCCTCGTTTAGTCAGTGTTATGCCAATTGGTCCGGTTTACTATCCAACAGTAAGCGTTTTCTTAGCTGGTGGAGTTCCAGAAGTTATGCTTCATTTAAGAAAACTTGGTTTGCTCCATGAAGATGTTATGACAGTTACAGGCGATACCTTGGGAGCTAACTTGGATTGGTGGGAAAAATCTGAAAGACGTAAAAAATGTAGAGAGCGTTTAGAAACATTAGATGGGGTAAATCCTGACGATGTCATTATGAATCCTGCCACAGCGAAAGAGCGAGGGTTAACAGCGACCATAACATTTCCGGTTGGAAACATTGCAACCGAGGGAGCGGTTGTTAAATCGACAGCCATTGATCCAACGGTTCTTGATAAAGATGGCATATTCAGGCACACTGGTAAGGCAAAAGTATTTACATCCGAAAAGTCAGCCATTCATGCAATAAAAGATAAAAAAATACAAGCTGGCGATATTATGATTGTTATGGGTGGGGGTCCGAAGGGAACAGGTATGGAGGAAACCTACCAGCTGACGTCAGCATTGAAAAAACTATCTTATGGCAAACATGTTTCTCTGATTACGGATGCTAGATTTTCAGGTGTTTCGACAGGAGCTTGCTTTGGACATGTAGGACCTGAAGCATTGGCGGGCGGACCACTGGGGAAATTGCAAGATGGAGATTTAATCGAGATTATTGTTGATGGAAAACAGTTGGAAGGCTCACTTAATTTCATCGGAACAGAGAATAATCAACTGTCTTATGATGAAGCCGCTGAAGTGTTGAAAAAGCGAGAGATGCATTCAGGATTGCAACCAAATCCGGATTTACCTGACGACACTAAATTATGGGCAGAACTTCAGTCCATTAGTGGTGGAATATGGAAAGGTTGCGTTTATGATGTGGATAAAATCATTGAAGTGATTGAAGCAGGGAAAAAAGCGTTAGCAGATAAGAAAGGGCTTGGTTTATGACCAGTCCTCAGACGCCGGCAGAAGCCTTAGTCGTTCTTACTTGGCATCAAGAAAATAGTATATTTTCTGATTCCGTAAAAAAAGTAAATAATAAGAATGGTAAAATTGGGGAGGTTAATCAATGCCTTTATTAATAGTAGCAATAGGCGTAATTGTATTAATTCTTTTGATTTCTAAACTGAAATTAAATACATTTGTTGCGCTCTTGATTGTATCATTTTGTGTAGCGCTCACCCTAGGTATTCCTCTGGGAAAAGTTGTTTCCACCATAGAAACGGGTATTGGCGGAACGCTGGGGCATATTGCACTCATATTTGGTTTAGGTGCCATGTTAGGCCGACTAGTGGCTGATGCTGGTGGTGCGCAACGCATTGCAATGACCTTAATTAATAAGTTTGGAGCGGCGAAAATAGAGTGGGCCGTTGTGGTTGCCTCCTTTATTGTCGGAATCGCAATGTTTTTTGAAGTCGGATTAGTATTGTTAATTCCTATTGTTTTCTCTATTGCAAAAGAAATGAAGGTGTCACTCTTATCCTTGGGTGTCCCAATGCTGGCAGCATTATTGGCTACACATAGTTTTCTTCCCCCACATCCAGGCCCTACGGTAATTGCTGGGGAGTATGGAGCTGATATTGGGACCGTCTTGTTATATGGTATTATTGTGGCTATCCCCACGGTTTTTTTAGCCGGACCTGTCTTTACGCGACTCGCAAAAAAGATCGTTCCTTCGGCTTTTGAGAAAAGAGGAAGTATTGATTCTTTGGGCCCTGTAAAAGAATTTAAACTGGATGAAACGCCAAGCTTTAACATTAGCTTGTTAACGGCCATGTTTCCGGTGATTTTGATGCTGATCGCTACGATTGTAAAAATGGTAATCGGCACTGCCGGGGTTGACAAAAATATTTTGTTTAAGTCGATTGTATTTATTGGTGATCCATCCGTAGCAATGTTACTTTCTGTAGTGGTTGCAGTGTATACTATGGGAATTAGTAGAAACATTTCTGTAAAAGAAATTACCAAATCTTGCTCCTCGGCAGCCTCCTCCATCGGTATGATGTTATTGATTATTGGTGGCGGTGGAGCCTTTAAGCAAGTGCTTATTAATGGTGGCGTCGGCACTTATATCGCAGCTATCTTTGCCGGGACCTCCATGTCTCCCATTCTGTTAGCATGGATTGTTGCCGCCATATTGCGTGTTTCCTTAGGGTCAGCAACAGTTGCGGCCATATCCACGGCTGGTTTAGTTATTCCCATGTTGGCTCAATATGATGTTAATTTGGCATTGGTGACCTTAGCAACAGGTTGCGGCAGTGCTATTGCATCACATGTTAATGATGCTGGCTTTTGGATGGTTAAGGAATATTTTGGCTTGACTCTGAAAGAAACCTTTGCGACCTGGACGTTGTTATCGACAATTACTTCTGTTTCAGGGCTGATATTTATTTTGGCACTGGATGCAATACTTAAATAGTGGTTGGCCAAATCGATTATCGCTGTTAAGGATTTTATTTCGTAACCAACAAGGCAGATATTTGATCTGCAAGATATAATAGGAGGTATTTGAAATGAATTGTAAATATATTACTCCAATTTTGACATCGATCAATACAGATGGTACGGTAGATTATGAAACCATGCATAAGCTGTATGACACGTTGATTGATGCAGGAATTGATGGGATTTTAGTTGGAGGTAGTTCTGGAGAGTTCTATGCTTTTACCTATGAGGAGATAAAGACCTTTATCTTGGATGCAATTTCATATATTGGTAATCGCGCCATTGTGATGGCGGGTACAGGACGTATGGCTTACAAGGAAACTGTTGATCTATCAAATTTGGCTTTAGAGGCAGGTGCAACGTCAGTACTTGTAGTGGGGCCATATTATAGTGCCTGCAACCAGGAAGATGTCTTTAACTATTATGATAATCTCTTAACAGATGTAAAAGGGACACTTTATATCTATAATTATGAAGACCGTACTGGTTATGATGTAACGACGGGCACCATTTTGCGTCTGTTAGCTAAGCATGATAATCTAGAAGGCATGAAAGATACCCATGCTGTGCTTAGGCATACGCAACAGTATGTTCAACTCGTAAAATCTAAGTATCCGGAATTTCTTGTTTATACTGGATATGATAATAATTGCATTCCAACGGTTATTTCCGGTGGCGATGGTTGTATTGGTGCCTTATCGAATGTGTATCCGTCTCTATGTGCTGAGCTCACAGAAGCTCTTCGTAAGGACGATTTGAGTCAAATTATAAAGGCGCAACGATCCATTGATGAAAAAATGCGCTTTTACGAAGTTTATACACCATTTAATCCTGTGATGAAGTGGGCTATGGCGGAGTTAGGCTTGGGTATGCAGGAAAACTGCAAAGCGCCATTGACTGCGCTGACTGAAGACACAAAAGCTTCTTTGTCTGGTTTTGCGGATCAGCTATGGCGTAATAAATAGGATAGTAGTATCTTCTTTATTAGATACTGGAGAAAGTTTAATAATGTAACCATTAGGCGGGAATCTTTAGAGATTCCCGCTATTTTCTTTTATCCTATTGCCTGCTACTTTCACGTTTGTCCGGTCCATGGTGATCTTTTTCATGATTATGGCCAAATATCTTGGCTTTTAATAGATTGCTGAAAAAATGATATAGAAATTTTAAAAATAGTATACTCTAAATTTGTCATAATAAGAAGATAAAATGATGTGTGCATCAATCTGTGGATGGAGGGATATGATGGGGGAAAATGACAACCTTGATACAAACGTGAGGACCAAAATCTCTGGGGTAATGATTCCAAAACAGATATGGAAATGGATTACTTCGACAACATTATAGTCCTGTTACGATCACATACAGGTAATGATTTTTCTTCATATAAAAAAAGCTTTATACAACGTAGGATTAAACGGTGCATGGGTATCTATCAAATTAAGGATATGACCACTTATGTCAGTTTTTTAAAAGAAAATCCCCAGGAGTTGAATTTGTTATATAAGGAATTTTTAATTGGGGTTACCTGCTTCTTTCGCGAACCCATGGAGTGGGAATTGTTAAAGGATAAAGTTATACCGAAACTCTTAGACCAGCGATCACCTAATGATTCTCTCCGAGTCTGGATCACTGGCTGCTCCACTGGTGAAGAGGCTTACTCCTTAGGAATTATTTTCAAAGAAGTATTGGAACAATTAAAGTATTCCAGAGATTTTTCCATGCAGATTTTTGCTACCGATTTGGACTGTAAAGCCATTGATAAAGCCCGGGAGGGGATTTTTCCGGTTACTATCGCAGAAGAAATGTCAACCCAGCGTCTGAATCGGTATTTCGTCCAGGTGGATCGCGGCTATCAGGTTGTCAAGGCCATTCGGGATATGGTTATCTTTGCTCAGCAAAATATGATTAAGGATCCACCATTTACAAAGATTGATCTATTGATCTGTCGCAACCTACTTATCTATCTCATACCAGAAATCCAGAAAAAGATCATTCCTCTTTTTCACTACTGTCTTAATAGTGGCGGTTTTTTATTTTTAGGAAGTGCAGAGTCAGTCAGGAATTTTATCAATCTTTTTAAACCCCTTGAGCTCAAATCCCGACTCTACCAACGACTTCGCCCCCTAATTCAGACTAAGATGGTAGAATATCATCCCCCTTTTGCCCCGGCTCAGTCTGCAGTGAACTGGCCAACTGATGAAGGTCAGTACATGCAGTCGCCGGTGTATAAACTGGTTTTAAAATCTTATTCACCGGCGACCGCTGTGTTTGTCAACGGTAAAGGTGACATCCTCTACATTACCGGTCGAACGAGTAAATATTTGGAATCGGCTACCAGTAAGGACAATGGGAATATTTTTTCTATGGTCCGTCAAGGCCTCAACGATAAACTGAGTCAAGCCTTTCACCAAGCTCTGCGACAAGAAGAGGCGGTTACTTTCAAAAACGCTTTTCTGATAAACGAACATGAATCATTGGTGGTTGACATTTCAATCAATCCACTCAAAGAACCAGGGGCACTGTGTGGGATGGTAATGATTACTTTTACCGACGTGATAAGCCTTAATGTTAACGAAATTGAGGAATTCAAATCCAGTAATGAGAAGATGCAGTCATTTAATGAAGAACTCCAGTCGACAAACAAGGAACTGACCACAATCAAGGAAGTGGTTCAGTCCTCAAATGAAGAGCTAAAGGCGATCAATTTTGAGCTACAGGCCAAATTAGACGAACTATCACTAGAAACTAACGATATGAAGAAGCTAATCAATAGTATGAACATTGCTATCATATTTTTGGATAATACCTTGCTCATTAAGCGCTTCACCAACCAAATGACTGAAGTCACCCGGTTGATTTCCAGTGACGTGGGTCGGCCAATCACTGATATCGTTTCTAATCTTATTTATCCTGAACTGATTGAGGATATTAGGGATGTGCAACGTACGTTGATTACTGTTGAAAAACAGGTTATATCTCGTAAGGGGAGATGGTTTAACGCGCGCATCCTGCCTTGCTACGCGTTAGATGACAAAATTGATGGCGTTGTCATTATTTTTGATGATATTACTAAAATCAAAGAACTGGAAGCGGAACTAAACAAGATAAAAGCGGTTTTGAAACAACATTGTAGAGCAAGATGCACAGAGATTAAGGATAAATGACAGGTTGCTAAATGAATGATAAGAAAATCATATGGAAGTACCCGCTTTCAAAGCAGGAGAGTATTTTGGACGATAGGTATTTCACTCCTCAAGGTATAAAGAAAGTTGTTATACACATATTAATAACAAGTATAAGCAAGAGGTGAAGGGATTGGATATAAATTCATTAATAAACAAATTTATTAAGCGCAATGAGAGTTTAGATATTCAGGAGGCTTTTAATATATATAATCTCCTGAGAGCAAGATATGTTAGCGTCCAAACCGTTCAATTATTTAGGAACTTTGTTCATGATGTAGATTGGGAAATAATCCTCAGTCAATTTCAGAAGAATTTTCAAAAGCAAATAACAATCTTAGAGAAATTGGGCGAAAAATATCGTATCGTTATGCCTAATAGACCTCCAAAGGATATTAAGTTTGCTACCCGTCTTAATGATATAACCGATGATTATATCTATAAAAAGATATACCATGACCTCATAGCGCAACTCATGTCTCTTATCCATGCGGTTCGTTCAACCAGTACCAATGATAATTTGAGAACTGTTATAATAGAGGATTTAATCACTCATTTTGAGGATTTTGATGTCCTTTATAAGTTTGGTAAATTGAAAGGTTGGGAAGAAACATATCCTGTTTACAAGACTGATCTTAATCAGGAAAAAGAACCCCTTGCCACTTCGGAAGCTTTTCATATTTGGGATCATATTACGATGTTATATGACCAAATTGAGCTCATTGGTATATTCTCTAGTTTCGCTCATGATACTGAGTTTAAAGTAATACTTCAGCATGGTTTATATGTTTATAACAAGCAGATTAACCAGCTTGAACAGTTAGCACTAAAGCTTAATATACCACTGCCAAACAGACCATCACTACCTGTGTCGACGGCCATCGATCCTGAAGCAATCACCGATAAGTTTATGTACAGAATTGTTTTAGGCTGGGAATTATCTTCCTTAGATAATCATGTCCGAGCCATCATTGAGACGATTAGGAATGACTCGTTGCGTAAGTTATGGAGCCAGCTCCTTACTGCAGAGTTAGAGTATTACGATAAATTTTTAAAGTATGGGAAAATGAAAGGTTGGACAAGAGTCGTCCCGACTTATGGAGAACCCGTGTCGTAATTGAGATCAAATGAAAAACCCTATTCTGTGGGTTGTTAGATTTCGAATGGCCTCCGGGGTCACTATTATAAAAAAACTTCGCAGGTTCTGCGGAGGTTTTTTTATGGAATCAGAAAGTATAACACTTTCTTGATTCCAAGTAAGAACAACTAAGGCTTCGACCGTCGTCTGAGGACTTGGTCGAAACCAAGTTTTTTCTTATGTCACTAAAAAGTAAAACAAGTTTGACGTGAACGGTTTCGCGCAATATTGTACCGTTCAGTTATGCATTTAGGTTCATTGTAGTGTATGAGAATCATTGATTTATTGAAAAATAAGGAATATAGATATGGCGTGTTTCTTGCATAAATATTATATCAGACTGACAGGTGGGAGGATTGAAGGATTAAGAAAGAATCGCTAAAAATACGCAACACTGGATCGTTGCATCATAAAAGGAGATAAACACATTGAATTTTTTAAAGAATATGAAAGTAAGCTTAAAATTAAGTGTCCTAAGTCTTATCGCATTTATCTCTCTGAGCATTGTAGGGTATACAGGGTATTATTATCTTCAAGAGTCAAATACAACGGTAAATGTTATGTATGCCGATCTACTAGTACCCATTTCTCTTATGGAAGAAAATCGTGCGCATCTGAAAGGAGTCACTTCAGCATTGTTTGAACTGATGATCGCAAAGGATATCAATAAAAATAAAGCCTTAGTGATGGAGATTGATGATCGTTCAAAAACTTTTAGTGCTAATATTACAACAATTGAAGGGGTCACACTGGATGATAAAGCAAAGGGTAAATTAGTTGAACTCAAGACGGCACTACAAAATTTCCGCGTTGTCAGAACCAAGATACTTGAATTGGCAGTGGAAAATAAAAATGCGGAAGCCTATTCCCTCTATCTGACTAGTGGTGAAGCCTTAGCAAAAGACCTAAATGACAAGTGCATTGATCTTGGTAAGTATGGAGTTGAAATAGCCAAAGCAACGAATGCTAACAATGAAGTTGCTTTTGAGAAAGCAACAAAAATTATACTGAGTATTATTTTTGTATCCCTCGTGATCTTAGTATTGAGTGGCTGGCTCATTGCGAAGATTATAACAAAACCACTCAATTCCATGGTTGTGAGCTGCGAAGAACTAGCAAGTGGGGATTTTCGTGATAAACCCCATGGTTTTCAACAAAAAGATGAAATTGGCCAATTAGCGGATATTTTGGCAAATATGAGAGGTAGTCTGCGCACGGTTTTAAAGCAGGTTAGTGAATCAGCTGAGCAAGTGGCGGCATCTTCAGAGGAACTGACTGCCAGTGCTGAACAATCAGCTCAAGCGGCCAATCAAGTGGCAACAGCCATCGTCGAAGTGGCCACAGGGGCGGACAAACAAGTCCGTGTTATTAATGAAACATCAGCGGTCGTGGGGAAAATGTCGGTAGGCATTCAGCAAGTGGCTACTAATACTGATTTTGTAGCTGGAAAATCAACCCAAACTGCAGAAAAAGCAAAAGAAGGTAGTCAGTCTGTAGAAAATGCTATCAACCAAATGATCAGCATTGAACGAACCGTCAATCATTCCGCTCAAGTCGTTGCAAAGCTGGGTGAACGTTCCAAGGAAATTGGGCAGATTGTTGATACCATTTCAGGAATCGCTGGACAGACAAATTTGCTAGCCCTCAACGCCGCCATTGAGGCTGCCCGAGCCGGCGAGCAAGGTCGTGGTTTTGCCGTGGTAGCAGATGAAGTTCGTAAGCTGGCTGAGCAATCACACGATGCTGCTAAAAAGATAGGGACCTTGATCAGTGAAATTCAAGGGGATACCAATCAAGCCGTTATTGCCATGAGCGAAGGCACCCGTGAGGTTAAAATTGGGACTGAGGTTGTGACTACCGCAGGCCGCGCCTTTAGAGAAATTGTCGCTCTAGCAACAGAGGTATCGAATGAAGTGCAGAAAAACTCCGTTGCTATGCAACAAATGGCAAGTGGCAGTCAACAAATTGTATCATTCGTGGAAGAAATCGACGCCCTCAGCAAAAATGCCTCTGGAGAAGCTCAGACGGTATCGGCAGCAACAGAAGAACAATCCGCATCTATGGAAGAAATTGCCTCATCGAGTCAGAGCCTTGCGAAGATGGCCCACGATCTTCAGAAAGCTGTCAGTAATTTTCGTGTTTAGTTTTCCCCCATTCGCCATCCATGTCATCACGCCTTCGCAGGTTTTGCGAAGGCTTTTTTAACGATAATGTTAATTTTATGCAAGGAGATTACCTTACGATAGCGAATATAAACATATAAGGTGTTTCTTCCAGTAGGTGAGCTGTCAAGCAGAACGCAATAGGTATCCCTTACCGCAGAGACCTAAATAAAAGATTTTTCAGGATTTCACATAGTGTTACGCTTACAATCGTTTGAGCGCGTAGAGCGAGGGAAGGGGGTTCAGACAGATGGGACAGGAGAAAATTCTAAAAAAAATGACACAAGACGATGTTAATCTAGTTGTTGAGAAACAGCAAAATGGTCTGGAAATTAATTTTATAAATTCTGATTTAAGTGGCCTTGATTTATCGGGCAGAAAATTTGAAAATGTTAATTTTGAAGATTGTAATTTGAGTGGTGTTAATTTTAGTGGGACCAGCATTAAGCAAGGCAAGTTTAAAAATGGTCTTTTGATTGGCGGCAATTTTGAAAAGGCAGATTTGTCCAGCGTAGATTTTACTGGCTGTGCAATGCAGAAAGTGAATTTGTCCCATGTTAGAATCGAGGGTGTCGGTATTAAAGAAAGTAACCTAGCAAATGCTAGTTTGAAGAGTGCAAATGTTGAATTTAGTAATTTAAATGTTTTTAAGGATGTTAATTTGAGTGATTCTGATTTGAGTGGAGCAAAGATTAGTTGGTTTTACGGTGATAATGTTAATTTTAGGAATGCCAACTTTAGTGATGCTTCTATTCTTGAGAGTCAAATTAAAAATAGTAGATTTACCAATGCCACGTTGGAAAATGCGGAGTTGTATTCGGTGGTTTTTATGGATTGTGCAATGGAAGAATCCGTGTTAGCTAAGGCAAAGATTACGAATGTTACGTTTGAGAAAAGTGCTTTAGAGAATGCTGATTTTAAACAGTCGGAGATTGAGTATGGAAATTTTGTTGACAGTAATTTAGATGGCGTTGATTTTCGCGGAGTTACTTTAAATAGTCTTAATGAATTTCGAAACGTAAGTTTAATTGCTGCCGATTTCTCAGAGGCGAAGTTTAGTGATGAATCTAAGCTGTATGATGCTGAGTTAGTGGATGTAAAAGGACTAGAAAATTCTCATTGGCGAGACACGGCTAAGGAGCAAGATGATGCTGTAGAGGTTTCCCAGCAAAATAAAAAAAATTCACCAGTGGAAGAATATCAATATCATCTAAACCTCTTTGTTGCAAGATCTGTCGGTAGCGAAGTCAACGCTGAGGTTGATTGCAAAATAGCTCAGACCATGTTAGAACGAGGGTATTCTACTCAGTCCATAGAGTCAGCCATTGCATTACATTCACCCAATGCTCAGAAGGTAAATAAGCAAGTTGGGGTTTATGCTATGAATGTAGTTAAAAGGGCGAAGAAAGAGAATAAAAAGCACAAGCTATTTTAAGCAGTACCTTTCGTCAAGGGTAATTCAGCCGTCTAACCTCTTTTAATGTGTACCCTTTGTCAAGGACAATTAAAAAAAGACTATGCAACATTAAGAAGATGATTTCTGTATTGAACAGGAGTCATCTTTTTTAAATCCCATTGGTATCTGTAATTATTGTAGTAGATCAT
>Ga0209123_1000179_pt1 | contig 96776 bp, 79 predicted proteins | sample BarGraIncu00431A_FD_184500 | JGI IMG/M metagenome (GOLD analysis project Ga0209123, IMG submission 184500) | Arctic peat soil microbial communities from Barrow, Alaska, USA - Barrow Graham LP Incubations 004-31A (SPAdes) (version 2) | ecosystem: Environmental > Terrestrial > Soil > Wetlands >... | reverse complement strand
TAACAAAGTTGAAGCCTTTTTTGTATACTTTTTTACTTTCACCCATTGGGTGAAAAATGATAAACTCTGCCAAGCTTGAATTTACTAGTATTGAGGTGACTTTTGAAATTTACGTGAATAATTCAGGTTTTAGTGAATTTTTTAAATATAATTATAATAGAAAGAAGTTAGCAATCGTTGTTACAATTAAAGCACCAACCATGGGAATAGCTGTCCGTTTAGCAACATCCATAGGTGAAACCATCGCTAGACCAGCAACTGCAATGCAAACTGCCGAAACTGGGGATAGGCTTCGGGCGGCAGTTGCCGCAAACTGCATGGGTAGTAGCATATGTACAGGATCAATACCCATTTGCTTGGCCATCGTCGGAGCTAATGCCGCAAAAGAAAAGATTGAGGCGTCACCTGATCCTGTGACAACAGCTGCCCCCGCGACAACACTTTGCATAACAAGGATCATGGCGTGATCACCAAATCCAGCTGTTTGCGTTGATTTGATAATCGTATCAATAGCACCAACTGCTGTCAGCCCAGCGGCAAAGGTCTCTGCAGCAATAATCAAAGTTACGACCGTTGCAAAGGATGACCCCATGCCGTCAAAGAATTTCTGGATACTTTGAGCAACTTTCCTATAATCTCTACAGCGGATATATTCCAGAACCATGCTGACAAACATACCAATAAGCATGGCAGCGATAACGCTCATTCTAATTTTGGACCCCAGTATTGGACTAAAAATGAAAATGAGTACAATGGGTAGCAACGGCAGGAAGGCATATAATAGAGGTGGCGTTTGTCCTGTTACTACCTGAGTTGCAGTTACTTCCGAACGGACTGCGATATGACCAGCCTTCTTATCAAACCACTGCTGTACAAAATAATGTAAAATGGCAACGGTTAGGATAACAGGAATAGCAACTATAATTTGATACTGAGTCACATAGGTCACAACATCGATGCCAGCGTTCTTAGCTACTAATTGGGATGTAGCCGCAGCAGGCCCAAGATCTACGCAGCTACTCGTGACAATAACCGCCGCGGCACTCAACCGGCTCACTCCTAGGCCCATCAAGATGGGAAACATAGTGGCCATCAGTAATAAACCTAGACCGGCAGCACTAATGATGGCTATTTTCATCATTTGACCAATAATAAAAGCTAAGGCCAGTACTATGTACGGCGAATGGAAAAATTTCAACGGCTTAACCCCAAGATGCACAAAGGCTTCACTTGCCCCAATATGATCCATGTAACGGACAAAGCCAGCGACAGACATAATCATTAAACCAAGACCAGCGACTCGATTACTCAGTAAATCTTCTATGACCTTAAAAATATCAAGCCATGCAAAACCCATACTTTGTTTAACAGCGATGATCGGTTTGCCCATCCAAATAGCACATGATAACAGAATGATACCCGCCACGAAAATTACTGCCTGGGCCTTATATTCCTTAAATAAAAGATATCCCACCCATACTGTGACAATAGCGGCAATTAGAACTCCTAACATCAAAGCAAACCCCCTTTCATATATAGTGTCTAATATTTATCAATATCCTCATCAGTGATGATGCTAATCGCTTTATTACTAGATGAAGGTAAACCAATTGTCTTATTAACAGGTGGCGGATTACCCTTTTCCACCCAATCCACTAAAATGTCAAATGCCTGATGGTAATATGGGAGAATGGCTTGCAGTTTATGATCTGGATCAATCTTTGGATTTCCCACAAGCCCGTCTAAATGATTGCCGCGTTCGATCAAATATAATCGATGCTTATCCCCTTGGCCGATAACATTAATTAGGTTCTGGTAACCAACCGAGTGATACAGTGAATCAATTTGCACATCCCAGGTACCAGCCAGTGAGATTAAAGGCTTTTGTATATTGCCTGTGAGGGATATCTGAGCGATGGCTTGTTTTACTGCTTGCGGGCGTTCTTGCCAGTGATAATCGTCATAATCTTCCGGATGGTCATTGTATTCCCACCAATCCCGATGCAAATAGGTAGGGTCAAACTTCATACGCAGAGAATCAGGTGGAAGTTTGTTGATTTTTTCATAATATTTCATAAGAAAGTCAGATTCTGATGGAAAGCCGTATTTCTCACGGGCCACATCTTTAGCTTCTTGGCTGGCATTTGGGTCTTGTAGTATCTTCCAATAACGCATTTGATCAACTTTAACTGAAATATTGTTGACATCTGGTGTCCATAATACGCCTTTCCAATCTAGCCCACCATCATATAACTCACCATCATGTTCAATTGCATAGCGGGTAACATAACCACCATTTGAACCTCCTGATATGTAAGTTCGGATTGGCAACTTACCTTTAAGACGCAATAATACATTCTTGGTTGCTATTGTTAACTGTTTCATCCGAACATGCCATTCCGCTAGACCATCATCAGCATGCAAAAAAGCAGTATTGGCCCGTTTCCCTGGATACAGCTTTCCATCTGCTGCAGGAATGATTTCACCCCTAGTCCCTTTATCTGTACTCGCATAAGCATAACTCGCTTGCTTTTCATCAAATTTTGTCAGTACATAATCGCTAAGAATCACATCCATCGATCGTTCGCTCGCCACTCCACCAGCCGCACTAGTAACTAGTTTGCCATTCCATCTATCAGGAATACGAATCACAAACTTAGAATCATCAAACATGCCAGATATTTCTATACCTGGAACAAATTCCTTAGGAGTTAACCATTCTGGTTTGAAAGGTTGCCCTTCAGAAGTCCAATCATGAACTTCAATATTATCAATACCTACGACTGCTCCCTTGGCAATAATAGGATTATTCGTCGTTAAGTCATCATAAAGTTTCACTTCGACATTATGAGCTCCGGGAATCAGGGTTGACGCCATTATTTTTCCTCCAATATTTAAACATCATTTTCTCTATGAACATGATCTATATTTAACAACCTTGCGTATTTATAATCACTTTCTTAAACCACATGATACAATCTTATGAATATTTTGTGAAATACATCTTTTCTATCATGCGATAGTTTCACTTTATAGGTATATGTAACTACGAAAAAAATGAGTTGGTGAGAACTATATCTCACCAACTCATTTACGATTTAAATTTCTGCATAAACTTAATAAAATCTAGTGCTACCGCTGATAAATATTTATCTTTAGCCCATATAAAACCTGTTTGAAATTCAATGGGCTCTGCCAAAGGTCTAATTGCGATATGAGGATTATCCTTAACAATGGCGATTGTATCATCAAGAACAAATGTTATTCCCGCCCCGCTGGCAACCATATTGAAAGAAGTGACCACTTGTAATGGTGTAAATATTATATCGGGAGTAAAACTATATTTCTCACATTCTGCCATTACTCTTTTTTTTATATAGCTGCCACCAGCACACAGAATAAATCTTTCATCTTTTAATATTTCAAAGGGTATTTTTTCATAATGACTTAAAGGATGATCTCTGGGAACCATGACAAGGAGTTGCCCATGATAAAAAGGCAGAGTCATATAGGGGGGCGCTGGGTCAGACAACACAATTAAACCTAGTTCAATGGTTTCATCGCAAACTCTATTAATAATGTTCTGTACACCGAGTTCACGAATATTGAGAATGACGTGCGGACATCGAGAAGTATACTCAGAAAATATAATCGGGAACATCCACGACCCAAGGGAGGTAGGGATCGCTAGCTTAAGTTCGCGATTGGCTTTAGAACCGAGATCATACATCTCATTCACAATGTTTTGAACATCATTTAATATATTTTTCACCCTTACTAAAAATATTTCACCTTCCCTCGTAAGGTCGACAGATCGCTGATTTCGTTGCAACAGACAAACACCTAATTCTTCTTCAAGCTTGAGTATCGAGACGGTGATCGACGGTTGTGCAACATGAAGTTCTTCTGCTGCTTTAGTAAAACTCTTGAGCCTACTTACGCTTTCAAAATATTCCATTTTCTTCAAATCCATACTTTATGCCCTCCCAAAACGGAATTTCAAGTCATATACACTTTTTTCATGACAAAATGGAGATTAGCTAAAATATCTTTGTAACAGCATTGATGCTTAATCGATCTACATTATGTCCTAAATAATATGAGCAGAGGAAGCCAATAGTATCAAACTATCATAACATAGAAAAGTTGTATTTCACAAAAAAAATATAATATTGTACTATTAATTTTACCAGAGAAACCTGTTTAACATCCTAATATCGGTGGTATTTTTTTCCCAGAACATTACGTAAATCTAGTTGATTTTGCTGGGAATAATTAGTTGAGTCCACATAAAATACTCTTTTTCAGCCATATGGATATAAACAAATGACAATAAAAATGAGTTGGTTAGAAATATATCTACCAACTCATTTTCTATTCACTGCTTCAAATTATCGTGAAACGAAAAGCCTGGCTTATAACTTATATTTGTACTTATTGCGTGGTCGCCCAACTTTTCCATAATCACTGATTACAAGCAGTTCATCCTTAGCAACCATGTATTGTAGATAGCGGACTGCTGTCTGATAAGCGAGTCCCACACTTCGTGCTACATCTTCAATATAAAATCCATCAACTGCGGAGTGGCAATAATCAGATACCATCAAAAATGTAGCCTCATTAATTCCTTTGGTAACCAAATAAAATCCTTGCGATTCACGTTGTTTTTCTAATAATTTAAGGTGTACATTAATTCTAGCTACAAGATCAGGGACCCTAATCGGCTTATTAGCAAAATCGTTGGCTCCTGCATCTAAAAAGCTATCGGCAATTTCTTGGCGATCATCAACTGTCAAAACAATAATCGGAACTGTACTATCTATTGTCCGTATCTGCTTTACTGTTAATATGCCATTTTGTTGGGGCATATGATAGTCAATCAATATTAAATCAGGTTTTAGTGTCCTAACCTTACTTACAGCTACAATGCTGTTAGATTCAGTATAAACATTCCAGCCCACCGTTGCCCCTATAGCTTTTAGCGTATAAAGAATATCCTTATCGTCATCTACTGTTAGTATCACCGTTTTCTTCGCCATGATATAACACCTCCGGCAACTTAATTAACACCTTAGCTCCGCCTTCAGGATGATTACCAATACCTATTTGCCCACCATTTTTTTCAATCACATCACGGACAAATGGTAAACCCAGACCGGAAGATTTTTTAGTGGAAAAGCCATTATCCCAAATATGTGGGCTATCTTCCGCCCTAAAGCCTTGTCCATTGTCAATAATTACAATGGATACCTGACCTCCATCAGCTTTTTCCACTAAAATCTTAATACATCCTTGGTCTGCTTCAACCGCGTCAAGAGCATTTTCCAAAATATTGATAATAGCACGTGCCAGTTTAATTTTATTGACATACACCAAAGAATCGTCTGTTATCATTAAATCAAACTCAGCAATACTATCAAGCCGCGGTACATGAGCCACTGCATATTCAATCACTTCTCTGATCGTTATAATTTGTCTACTATCATCCTGAAGCAATTCATTAATCATTATATTCATTTTATCTACCATATTACTGATATAAAGCGCATGTTTATTAATGACTTCTTGGTTATCAGAAATCGCAATAACCCCTGCCAAACCTTGTATACTTGTTAGCGGAGTTTTCAAATCATGAACAAGGGACTGCATCTCCCGCAATGACCTATTTTCAAAACTTTGTAGTTTTAGTTGGTTATTCAAATGTTCAAACTCTAGGGCATGTTCCACAGCCTTAATTTCCTTCGTGTAGATATTAAGTAGTCGAGCAATAATAAATGCATTGATTAGAAAAATAGCGCACAGAGAAATGCCCACAACATCCAAGATATTATCTACCCGATTCAACAAGGCAATATTTTTCAAATGCATGGATATATTACCCCCACCAAAGCCATACTTCGTCAATAGAGGTACGATATCCAACCATTGTACACCAAAAAATAACAATGTAAATACTGTGATTTTATGTACTACACTTCTAGCCATATTATGATTTCTATTTACAATCATAACTGCAAAAACTAGGGTAATCGCCGGAACCCCAAAATCATAGGCAATGCCATAAATTAAATAAATAACTTCATAAATAACAGGGATCAGCACTAAAATGATCATTTTCAACCAACGGTTGCGCTCTGCTACGAACATGCCGAGCCCCTCACCAACCAACAATATCCCAATGTAAATAGGCAGTGCACGTAAGGTATTAAGTACCACCAATCGTACAGTAGCAAATAATAAACTTCCAGTACTGCCTGTCATAAGACTTTGCTTGCCTAAAGGCATAATACCAAAATCTTTGATTTTTATCAGCCAAGGAGCAAGTAAGCCCAAGGCGACAAAACCTAAACCCCATATAATTAGCCGTCGATTGCCTTTTGAGATATCCTTCACAGCTTCCACCACACCTTCTGCTTACCATACCACATACATACTACAACCAACAAGCCATAAGACAATCACTATACGCAAATATAAATGAAATATGACGACCTCCGCGACCTTGCAAAGCCCACTTTTCTGCCAATTAAAAGCTGGTTTTCATCCACTTACCCCATTTAATCCAGTGGGAAGTTTTTAAATTTTGAAAAAATAAAAATACAATCGGAATAATAACCAAGGTGAAAACAGTTGAGGTCAGTAAACCGCCGATCAATACCCAGGCCATGCTGACCCTTGTTTCCGCGCCTTCAGTCATGGCTAGAGCTGTTGGCAACATTCCGACGACCATGGTGATAGTCGTCATAAAGATGGGTTTCAGCCTGGTTTTGCCTGCTTCTATAATCGCCTCATAGGCCGTCACCCCCTGTTCCATCAAGGTCAGCGTATAGTCAAGCAAGAGCGTGCCGTTTTTGGCCACTAATCCATCCATAACTAAGATGCCAATTAATGAATATAAGTTAATAGTATTACGGGTGACCGCCAGAAACAATAATGAACCGATAAGTCCGAGGGGCAGAGATAACATGCGGATAAATGGAGTAAGCAGCGATTCGTACAAGATAGCCAGTAGTATATATACTAAAAGCAGCGACAGAGCCAGAGCCTGAAACATCTCACTAAAAGTATCATCCATACTGGTAGCCTGGCCAACAAACTGATAGCTTACGTTTTCTCCTAGAATATCAGGCGTCATTTTCCTGGCGGTGTCCTTCAGTACATCAGCCAAGGCCCGATCAGTAATATTGGCCTGGACAGTGATGCCTCGTTGTTTGTCATAACGCATTAGTTCAATCGGCCCGATTCCATCAGTTATTTGAGCGATTACGCCAAGAGCCACCTGATGATCGCCTGCCATAATTGGCAGTGCGCGAAGACCGGAAGGTGTCAGGCCGTCACTACCTTTTAGCCTGACCATAATATTAGTATCCATATTACTGTTATTGGGATCATTGGTATATACGCCCGCCAATTGTCCAGCAATTGCCACATTGAACACATTGGTGACTTCAGCCACCGAGGATTGATAAAATTCTGCTTTTTCACGGTTAACAACCAATTGCAGTTCAGGCATCCCCCCTGTATATGAACTGTTGACATCTTTTATACCCTTGACAGTTGCCAGTACCTGTTTCACCTTATCATTAGCTTTGACCAATTCCTCCATATTATTGCCCAGCAGACGGATTTGTACCGGGAATGATGTGGCACTACTGCTCGTGCCGGAAACTCCGGCTACCGAGGACTGGGTTTCAATGACTCTGACCATGGCAGTCGTAATATGCTGGGCTGCATAGACTCGCACCTGATCGGTGATTTCCCATATACTACGTTTACGTTGTTTTCGATTCACCAACTGTACGGAAATTGAACCATCCTTACTGGTCGGTGTACCAACTGAGGATAAATAATAGGTTGTTTCAGGTATTTGCACCGCTAGGTATTTTTCCATATCAGCAATAACAGCATTCGTTTGTTGAACCGTTTGTCCTACCGGCAATTCCACTTCGATGTGGAAACTTCCTTCATCAGTGCGCGGCATGTATTCTGAACCAATCACGCCAAGGGGCAATAGCGCCACCGCCGCGACCAGTACAGCCATAACTACAGCAAGTAATTTTTTCGAATTATGTAAGCTCCAGCGCAAAATACTTTCATATTTACAGACTGCGCTTTGTTCCAGCCTGTACATAAACTCCCATAATCGGCCTGTTGGCTCTGAAAGACCAGGTTTAAACAGGCGAGAGGACATCATCGGGGTCAGTGTAAATGAAACGAGCATGGAAAACAATGTAGCAAACACAATAGTCAGGCCAAACTGACGAAAAAACTGGCCCGTCAAACCTGTCATAAAAGCAATCGGCATAAATACAACGACATCACAAAGGGTAATTGCGATGGCTGCCATGCCAATCTCATTTCGTCCTTCTTCAGCAGCCACAGCGGCATCTTTCCCCATGTGCATATGGCGATGAATATTTTCCAGTACAACAATAGAATCGTCGACTAATACTCCCACACATAAAGCCATGCCCATCAATGACATCATATTGAAAGAAAAGCCAGCAATATACATGGCAAAAAAGGTAGAAATAAGGGATGTAGGTATGGCAACCATAACAGCCGCCATAGAGCGCCAGCCACGCAGGAACAGATAGAGTACCAAACCGGTGGTAAACAGCCCCTCTAACAGACTTAACAACGTGTTGTGCAAAGAGCTATCGATAAACTGGGAAGTATTAGTAACTACGACAAATTGATAGTCAGGATATTCCTTTTTTAGTGTGTTTAGTTGTTCCAGTGCGCCTGCGGCGGTTTTTACGATATTAGCATCACTGTTCATATATACCGACAGTGAAACAGCCTCTACACCATTTGTACGACTATAACTACTGACCCTGGCGTCCTGTTCCCTGACAATAGCTACATCATTGAGAGGAATGCCCACACCATCAGCATTGTTAACATAGAGTTTTCTAATATCTCCAGGTGTCTTGTATTGTGCCAGCAACCGAACATCAGCCTGTTTGTTATCACTATACACCGTACCGGCCGGCAACAACACATTTTCCCCTTTAATGGCAGTGACGATCTGGCTTAAAGCCAAATTATAAAAACGTAGTTTTTTATGATCGACTTCTACGGCTACCTCTTTATCCCGACCGCCGAAAATTTGCACCTCGGAAACGCCGTCAGTGCGCTGAATCCGTTCCTGAAACACATCAACAGCCTTAGAATAAACATCAGACAGCGGATTGTCGGATATAACAGCAATTTCTAAAATCGGCGCAGCATTAATGTCCCTTTTCCTGACAACAGGTTCATCAATGTCTTTCGGCAATCTCCTGCGCACTGAGTTTACCTGTTTAGTAGCATCAATAGAAGCAATATCAGAATTGGCCGAAAGGTCAAACTCTAGTATAATGTCAGCATTTTCCGGTCTGGCAGTTGCCGTAATATGCTTAATGTGAGCAACCGATGACAGGGCGGTTTCCAGTGGCTTGATAACCTGGGTTTCCATTTCTTCCGTTCCTGCCCCTGCATAATGAACCGAAACAGTAACATATGGCGAATTAAGCGCTGGCAGTAGTTCCACGCCAATACGCCCAAAACTGTACAGCCCTAATACGACAAACAATAGTATAATCATGGAAATACCAATCGGCTTTTGAATAGAGTATCTTGTTATATTCATTATGAACACCTCAATCTCTTAAGAATTAACCATCATTAGTCAACTCATTTTTCGTTTTTGTCTAAGACCAGGCAAAATGCTGAACCAGGTTTTTATGGGATGATTATGGAAAAACAAAAAAACGATTGGTATGATGATCAACGTAAAGATCGTAGACGTCAGAAGACCGCCAATCAATACCCAGGCCATTCCAACCCTTGTTTCTGATCCTTCGGTCATTGACAGGGCCGTTGGCAACATCCCAACGACCATGGTGATGGTCGTCATAACGATGGGTTTTAGCCTGGTTTTGCCTGCTTCTATAATAGCGTCATAGGCTGTTTGCCCTCGCTCCATCAAGGTTTGTGTATAGTCAAGCAGTAACGTGCCGTTTTTGGCCACCAGGCCATCCATAACCAGGATACCGATAAGAGAGTACAGGTTAATGGTATTATTAGTAACCGCTAGAAACAAGAGGGAGCCGATGAGGCCTAGGGGCAGGGAAAACATACGGATAAAAGGCGTGAGTAGCGATTCGTAAAGAATCGCGAGCAGCATGTACACCAACAGGAGGGACAAGGCCAACGCCTGCAGCATTTCGCGAAAAGTATCCCCCATACTAGTAGCCTGGCCGACAAATTGATAACTCACATCGTTGCCTAAAAGATCAGGCGTCATTTTTTCGGAGATATCCTTGAGGACTTCAGCTAGAGCTCTGTCGGTAATATTAGCCTGAATGGAAATGCCCCGCTGTTTTTCATACCGCGATAGTATAACTGGGCCAGTTGCTTCGGTAACTTTGGCAATTTCGCCAAGTAGCACCTGGTGATTGCCCGCCATAATAGGTAGTGCGCGAATACCGGACGGTGTCAGCCCATCGCTACCTTTGAGCCTAACCACAATATTGGTATCAAGATCATTGTTATTGGGATCATTGGCTAGGACACCTGCCAATTGCCCAGCAATTGCCCCATTGAACACTTTACCGACTTCAGCCACAGTGGTGTGATATAATTTGGCTTTGTCCCGATCCACTGTCAATTGGATTTCGGGCATACCTTCAGTATAAGAACTGCGAATATCCTTTATTCCTTTGACAGTTGTCAGCATCCTTTGTACCTGTTTGTCGGCCTTGACTAAGCTATCCATATTATTGCATAACAAGCGAATTTGCACAGGAAATCGAATGCCGCCCGTACCACTGGAAACTCCGGATACCGAGGACTGGGTTTCACTAACCCTGATAGCAGCAGTGGAAATATTCTTGGCGGCATATATACGTATTTGGTCGGTAATCTGCCATACACTGCGCGTACGTTGTTTGCGGTCAACCAGTTGAACCGATATTGAGCCATCTTTGCTGGTAGGTGTGCCAACTGAGGATAGGTAATTAGTCATTTCAGGAATTTGATTTGTTAAATACTTTTCCAACTGGGTAATTACAGCATTCGTTGGTTCGATACTTTGTCCTACAGGCAATTCTACGGAGATACTGAAACTCCCCTCATCAGTGCGTGGCATATATTCAGCGCCAATCACACCAAAGGGTATTAGGGACACCGAGCCTACAAAAATAAGCAGTATTACCGCAACCAATTTTTTCGTGTTACGTAAACTTGAGCGCAGGATAACCTCATATTTGCAGACTACACTTTCTTCCAGCCGGTTCATTACATCCCAGAACCAGCCTTTGGGCTTTGCATGGCCAGTTTTAAATAGCCGAGAAGCCATCATCGGAGTCAGTGTAAAGGAAATCAGCAGCGAAAATAATGTGGCGAAAACAATTGTCAGGCCAAACTGACGAAAAAACTGGCCAGTTATGCTGTTCATAAAGGCAATCGGCATAAATACAACTACATCACAGAGAGTTATGGCAATAGCCGCCAAACCAATCTCATTCCGCCCTTTTTCGGCAGCCACGGACGCCTCCTCGCCTTCCCTTAGGTGGCGATGGATATTTTCCAAAACAACAATCGCATCATCAACTAAAATACCTACACACAGGGACATTCCCATCAGTGACATCATATTAAAAGTAAAACCAGCGATGTAGATGACAAAAAAAGTCGCAATGAGCGAAGCGGGTATAGCAACCATGACAGCTGCAGTCGAGCGCCAGCCACGCAAGAAAATATATAAAATAAGTCCGGTTGTAAGCACGCCTTCCAGCAAGCTGGCAAAAGTGTTGTGCAATGAATTGCTAACATATTGGGAGTTATCCGTAATGACTACAAACTCATAATCTGGAAATTCCTGTTTAAGTTTCTCCAGTTGTTCTAAAACGCCCTTGGAAGTTTTCACAATATTGGCATCACTGTTCATGTGTACCGACAGGGATATTGCATTAGCGCCATTTCTACGGCTGTAGCGGCTGACCCTAGCATCCTGATGTTTGACGATGGCAACATCTTTTAACGGTACAGAAATTCCGTCAGCATTTTTGACCCGTAGTTTCAGAATCTCTTCAGGGAAGGTATATTGGGCCAATAAACGTACATCAGTCTGACTGTTGTTACTATACACTTCACCCGCTGGCAGCAGGACATTTTCTCCTTGCACCTTTTTTACAATCTGATTTAAGGATAAATTATAAAAACGCAGTTTGTTTTGATCGACTTCTACGGCAACTTCCTTATCTCTCCCGCCGTAAACGATCACCTCGGAAACGCCATCGACCCGCTGAAGCCGCTCCTGGAACACATCACTGGCCTTGGAGTAAACATCAGCCAGAGAATTGCTAGAGAGAACGGCAATTTGCATGATCGGAGCAGCATTAATATCCCTTTTCCTGACCACTGGCTCATCAATGCCTTCGGGTAATTTCTGCCTAACTATATTGACCTGTTTAGTCGCCTCAATCGCTGCAACATCAGCATTAGCAGAAAAATCAAATTCTAAAATAATAGTGGCATTTTCCGGTCTAGCGAATGAAGTAATATGTTTAAGATGGGCAATCGAAGACAGTGCGTTTTCCAGTGGCTTGACAATCTGCATTTCTATTTCTTCTGTCCCAGCACCCGTTTGATGTACTGAAACCGATACATAAGGTATGTTTAGTGCTGGTAGCAGTTCCACGCCGATGCGCCCATAACTGTACAGTCCCAATACGACAAATAATACGATAATCATAGAAATGCCCACAGGCTTTTGAATAGAAAATCTTGTAATATTCACTACCAACACCTCATAACCAAATTCAATGCTTTAATCAATTCTTAACACTTATATTAGCTTTAACTTCCATACCAGATGTTAGGCGAGCTAGATTGCTGATAGCAACATTTTCGCCCTCTTTAATTCCACTGAGGATCTCTACGTACTTGTCATTGCGTAGGCCAAGCTTGACAATCCGTTCAACGACTTTGTTGCCACCATCGACTACAAATATCCGGTCAGTGCCATTGAGTGAAACAATGGCTTCTTTTGGCACAAACAATGTTTTGGGACGAAGCTGAATGGTAATTTCAGTCTTGGAAAACATCCCGTTCTTAATAGCGGCAACGGGATTATCGAGGACAATCCTAACCGTGAACATTTGGGTCTTAGCATCCATCGACGGGCTGATATAAATGATCTTGCCGGAAAAAGTTTTCCCCAGAGCGTCAATCGTGTTATTTGTGGCCATCCCTAACACTATTTGCCCGATATCCTGTTCCGATACCTGGTAGTCAACATATATATTACTATTGTCAACAATCGACAATAGCTTTTGACCAGACTGTACTATATTTCCGACTTCTACCTGGCGGTAACCAATGACTCCCGAACAGGGCGCCCGTAGAAACAGATCCTCCCGTTGATTCTGCAGAGCCTCAACTGCGGTTTGTGCTTTTTCCCGCACAGCCTGCTTGGAAATAACATTGGCTGCCGTATTATTCATTAGCTGCTTATTCCAGATTTCTAATATGGCTTTAGCAGCAATCATTTGCTGCTCAGCACTATCTAATGTTTGTTTAGATATGGCGCCCTGCTGATAAAGTTCCTTATACCGCTCATAGTTTGTCATGCTAAGTTGATCATCCCGTTGCGCCTTGCTGTAATTAGCCTCAAAAGTAGCATTGCTTTCGATGGCATCAGCATTAGCTTGCCGGAAGCTGGCCGTATTTTGGCGTAGAGCAATATCGATATCGTTGGTTTCCTGAATGAGCAAAACCTGCCCTGGTGAGACAGTGTCACCTAGGGCCACATTAATCTTGACAATCTTGCCGGAATACTTAGCAGCAAGATCGACCTGAGCTTCAGGCACTGTCTGGCCGGTTAGCTCAACTGTCCTCACCATATCTTGGGGTTTTAGTGTCACAATATCAACAGCGGGTGCACCTGCAGCCTGCCTGGTGATTCCAACTGCCTTTTGGCCTGTATAATAATGATAAGCAGCAACTCCTAAACCCACTATAACAACAAAAACAATCATGCCTTTTAGCTTTTTGCCAAATTTCCGCGAGTACTTTTGCTCAGTTATTTCTTGTTTCACTTGCGCCATTCCCCCTATTTCCCCATTGCCTAGACACCTTATTGTGCACCCCAGCATACGAGAACTTTCATAATTTAATTATCGATTATAGCTCAAAAGTTGTCCATTGCTATATAATTGATGCATCAACTATATAGCAATTAAATTCCCTTAGTAGCTAACTTCAGCAATAGTCTTCTCAATTCTTGTATTTCATTCGTAGCTAACGTTCGGTATATATGCTGATTAGCCTTTTGAGCGATAGGCCTCAATTTATGTTCAAGGTTTTTTCCTTCTGCAGTGAGGATTATCAGATAACTTCTCCGATCAAACCCATCTTCACAACGTTTTATTAACTTATTCTTTTGCATAATATCTAATGTCCTGGTAACACTTGCTTTATCTTTATTTACCCTCTCTGCAATCTCCTTTTGCGAAATGCCCTCTTCTTGCCACAAACACTTCAATACGCCCCACTGCTCCATGGTAATATTGACTCCGCATTCTTGAAAGGCCATGTTAAATTCAGCTTTAATCGCTAATGCTAATTGGCATATTAAAGAACTTGTTGATATTGTCCCGGATTTTCTCATAATTATAATCACCTTATATTTAGTTGATACATCAACACTATCATATCCATCTATTTTAATCAATCGTACTTACATTACATCCCCCAAAAGTCAACATGTAAATGTCCGTTCCAGCTCGTCTATCCAAATTTTCCGCCCGTGATCGAAAGTCCTCACCACAATTTTATCGGAATACAGATAGAGTGAGTTGGTCCACACATTCCCTCTGTCCATGTCTGAATTGTGTATGTTCGTGACTCGTCCTTCGTAAAGGTTGATATCCGAGGCAAAAGATGGGTCTGTGGCAGGGGTGTGGGTATGTCCGGAAACCCACAGTAAAATTTGATCGTTATCGTTGATAATATTACGAATCTCCTCCTCGGGCTGAGCAATAAATTTCGGGGTATTCGCATGTTTGTTGGTAACACTCGATAAGGTTCCTTTAAGGGGTCCATGAAAGAAAATTATGGTAGGGATAGCCCGATTGGCATGTAATGTTTCCCCCAACCAGTCCAGCTCACGTTTAGACATTTCGGCGAGGTTCGATGATTCAAGTGAATCCACTGATAAATAAACTAACAAATACTTGCCGCGCTTTTGCGTATAGAAGACTTCCGATAAACCCCATGTTTCTTTAAATCGTTCAAGCTTTTGCTGCCTGAGGACGGCGTCAGCACTGATAAAACGGCTGTCAGGCGAAAAGGAATTGTTATATATATAATCATGGTTCCCAGCTATAAAGTGCACTGGTTTCTTAAATTCCTCAAAGTAGGTTTTGCAATAAGCATATTCTTCATCGTTTGCAAATTGGGCGACGATATCACCTACTACGTTAATTTGCCCCACATCATCCCACGCATTAATATCGTCTCTCACCCCATCCTTGACATTCATAATCCTTTGCCGAGTTGCCACACTCGGATGTTCCCGTATACGTGAGGGCAAATGGGGATCACCCAGCACAACAATACGATGATAACCCAACGATTCAATAGTATTTTCCTCAGTGCTACCAGCGAGAGGCGTAGCCATTAATATCTGTGAGCTTAGAAATTTTCCGTAAAAGCAAACAACTCCTCCACCGATTAGGATGTGTTTTAAGAAATCTCGTCGATTCACGATCACCATCTCCTACTATTATATTAAACTAGAAGCACTATATGCCGCGCAACAAATAATGCTTCTCGGGAAACAGGCTATTTTATTTGTTTAAAAGCAACTTGCCACTAAAAACATCCTCAGTGTTGATTCGTAACACTTGCTCATCGTCATTAGGATTTAAAATCTTAATATATAATTCTGGAGATTTATTTTGTGGTATCGATACTGCCCAAACTGCCATTGTCCGAGTTTTATATGGTGTGCTTCCCGTGCGAAAAATGCTATTATCCGGTCCATCATTTTGATCATTACTGAAGGTGATAAAAGTATCCAGATCATATGTCTGTGAAGCAGTATTTAGCAATTCTCCAATACGAGCATATCTTGTCTGGCTACTCGGCCCGGAAATGCGGTTAAATTCTAGCATAGATTCAGCTATGTAATGATTGGTATGAAAAATAGTCCCATTTTCCTTTACCATAACAGAATAGTTACCCTCAGGTCCAATTTCGATTGTTGCGACTTTTTGCTTATCAGCTATCATTAAAATCTGAGGCCCCACAAATAAATTGGTTTTAGCTATAGCTTCATCTACGCTACTACACTCTTTTAGCAATCTTGAAGTAAGGGCATGGGTATATGCCATAACTTGTCGTTCCTTAGTAGGTATGCTTCCTGCTGTTGCACTGACTACCACAAGTCCTTTTTCATTAATACCTGCTTTCACTCCTTTATGAACTCCATCAATTGTAAACAGTCCGATATACCTATACCCTTCAGAAGGTGAAATAAGTTTTACATCTTGGCGATGATCAGGTAACCAATCACGATTTTTTACTATAAGACTTCCTCCACCCTCAACTCCAGTGCCATTTACAGCCCATAATGTGCAGGCCTCCACTGGAATGATCGAAAAAGTCATTACTAACACCGCGATCCAGATCATTAAATATCGTTTCAAAATTCATTACCTCCATATTTTTGGGATTAACAGGTCTCATAGGGATTTACTAGAATGCCTCTTTTCTCTATTTATCAAAATTGTGAATTCAATTAATCTTGGCATCAATAATTAACTGAAATAATTTCTCAAACTCCTGGGCAGTATCATTTCCATGATCTGTTGTGTGTGCAATAACGAGGTTAAGATATGGGACAACCACAATCAATTGTCCCCCATGCCCATGGGCATAATATGCAGGCCCAGCCAATTGAGTCCCTAAAAGGCGGTTATCAACAGACACCCACCACAGATATCCATAGCCTTTCCCATGACCGGCATCAGAATAAGACGTTGTGCTTTCAGTTATCCACCTTTGGGGAATAATTTGCTTGCCATTCCACTCCCCATTTCTTAAATAAAGCAGGCCAAAACGCGCCATATCACGAGTACTCATTTTAAAAATATAAGCGGGATGTTTGGACTCTGGCTCATACTGATAAACTTGATCTCCTAATGAAAAATCTTCCATCTCCAGTGGTTTAGCAATATTATTTTCAAAGGCTTCAAAAATAGAGGTTCCTACTTGTTTTTCGAATATGGTTCCTAATGCATTAAAATCCCAATTATTATAGTACCAAAACTCACCCGGAGCTCGGCTACCCCTTAATGGCCGTTTTTGCTTCATACCTTTTGTTTCATAAGCCGCAGCATGATAAATCCCAGATCTCGCCTCCAACAAGTCAACCACCCGCGCTTGTTTTTCTTGCTCCGTCAGTTGGGGTGGATAATCATCAATGTCATAGTCTTCAAGAGTCGCTAACAGGTTAATTTTGCCTTGATCAACATAGATTCCGTACAGAGAGCTTAAAAAACTTTTACGTACCGAATTTAATGTAGTTGGTTTTTTAATATTTCCCCACTCGGCAATAACAGTCCCATCTACTACAATGACATCCCCGAGAGATCCTATCGACTGAGCATATTTTTGAGCTATATCTAATTTTTCTGTAGACCAGCCTATTTCTTCAGGATGATCTGTTCTTTGCCACGATGAACCGGGATAATTACCTTGGGCTTGGGAGACACTTAGTGAATTGGGTAGACATATGTATACGATGATTGCTAACGCTATGAATAATGGGACTGATGAAATTAGCCCTCTCCTTAACTTCATTAACACTACCACTCCTTTGCTGATTTACAACTACTATTCTGCGAATTTAGCATTTCTTCCTGTTTTTTATCATATTTATCTCCATTGTTTACTATATAAAATAAATTAGTTTCTTTGTGTTAAGAAATGGGTTTTTCTCTATTCCCCGAAAAACTTATAAATTATGATAGAGTGATAAAAAGCATTCTATGTCTGCCAACATAGAATGCTTTTTTACCTTCTTTAGCGATCTTTTTCGCCAAATTAAAATATATTCCTTATAGAAAGTACCCTGCATCTCGAATAATAACAAGTTTATGATCAGATTATAATTCGTACGTCTCTGCCAACAGTTCAATTGGGTGTTTCACTGCAATATCCAGTGAACTACGCTGTAGGCCATGTTGCAACTGCATTTTGCATGCTGGGCAACTCGTTAGAACTAACTGCGGATTAACGCTTTTGACATTCGCAATTTTTTTATCCAATATGCCCATTGACAGGTCGTAGTGATTGATGCCAAAGGATCCAGCTCCGCCGCAACACCGATCGGCTTCAGGCATCTCCTTAAATGTCAACCCTGGCACCGAACGAATTACTGCCCGCGCTGCGTTGCCTTCCCCTTGACCACGATTCAAATGACAAGGGTCATGATAGGTTACGACCATTTCTTGTTTTACTGTACCAGGTTTAATCCCCGTTACTTTTACCAAAAACTCAGATATGTCATATACTTTCTTGGTGAAATTTTCGGATCCTGGAACTAATTTTCCATAACTTTTCAATGCTGATCCGCAAGTAGCGCAATCCGTAACAATAGCCTCCGCCCCACAAGCGTTTAACACCGCCATGTTATGCACGGCGAGTGCAGTTGCACCTTCTACATCACCATAGGCGAGATGTGGCGTGCCACAGCAACGGACATCAGTGGGAATGAGAACTTCACAGCCATGATGTTCCAAGACAGTTATTACTTTTTTCCCCAATTCAGTACCTGTAAGATGGGTCATACAACTAACAAAGTACGCTACCTTCATGCCGCCTGTTTTGCGGCTAGCTAGCGAAGGAGCGATGCTACGAAAACCAGTTGACGCCATAATCGGCATCATGCTCTCTTTATGAGCAAGATCTGCAGAAATAGCATTTACAACTCCGCTCCCGCGCACTATCTTTTGGACGCCACTGCTCTGATAAAAATGCATCAGCATCCTACCAAATTCTTGCAAAGAATTGTTGGATAACCCTTGTAATACCCCTTTCATTGGCAGAGGCAAGCCTTCTTTACTTGTAATATAGGCGCGTGCGGCAAAAATCAATTCACTCGTAGGAACCATCGCCGGGCAATTAGCCACACAGGCCTTACAGTCCAAGCAAAGATCCATTATTTCTTTAAGCCTTGGCGTTACTTCCAGTTTTCCATCGATTAACTCGCGGATCAAGCGAACTTTGCCGCGCGCTACCGAAGGTTCAGAATACAATTCGGCATATATAGGACACACCGTTTGACAGAGCCCACATCGCATGCACTTAAATGCATCCTCACGCTGGGAATCCATGGTTTTGGTCATCCTCATTCACCTCTCAGGAATATTTTTCCAGGATTGAGAATGTTGTTGGGATCCCAGGCATCTTTCAGTTTACACATCAAATCAATCCCCGTGCTACCAAACTGTAATTTCATATACTTTTGTTTAATTAAACCAATTCCATGCTCACCGCTTAGTGTTCCCCCTAGTTCCAGGGCAGCAACAAACATCTCATCCACAGCTGCTTCAACCCTTTTCATCTCTTCTTCATTACGTTCATCGGTTAAGATGCAAGGGTGCATATTGCCATCGCCAGTATGACCGAGAATTGGAATTTTTAGATTGTATTTTAGCGCTAGTTTTTGTATGACTCGCACCATGTCAGGAACTTTACTTCTCGGCACTGTGGCGTCTTCGGTAATCACTGTCGGAGTACTACGGGCCATGGCCCCAAAAGCAGCCTTTCTACCCGCCCATAATCCCGCTGCTTCCTCAGCAGTTTGAGCAATCTTCACTTCTCTCGCACCAGATGCCTTACAGCTTTCTGCTACGCGAACTATTTGACGCTCCACTTCGCCCTTCGAGCCATCGACCTCAATCAGCAATGCCCCTTCCACATCCATGGGAAAACCAACAGGCTTAAAGTTTTCAATCAGCTCCATAGCATTGTGATCCATTAATTCAAGGGTCGTGGGAATAATGCGGTTTCGAATAATGCTAGACACAGCTTCAGCTGCATTATCCAGTTTCTCGAAGATTGCCAGGAGCGTCATCTTGGCTTCCGGCAACGGCAAAAGTTTGACCGTAATCTGAGTAACAATTCCAAGTGTCCCTTCTGACCCAACAAATAAGCGAATTAGATCGTAACCACTGACATTTTTTATGGTTTTACCACCCAGCTTAATGATTTCGCCAGTGGGAGTCACGACTTCTAGCCCTAGGACATAATCTTTGGTAACTCCATACTTTACACCCCGTGGACCGCCGGCATTTTCCGCCACATTTCCGCCCATTGTGGCCATGGCCGCACTTTGGGGATCAGGGGGATAAAAGAGTCCAATTTTTTCTACAGCTTGATGTAAGTGGAGGGTAATGACCCCAGGTTCCACGGTGGCAGTTAGGTTATCAACATCCACTTCTACTATTTTATTCATTCTGTGGAGTGCTAAAACAATGCCCCCCACCACTGGAATTGAGCCTCCCGAGAGGTTGGTACCGCCACCACGAGGAATTATTGGAATTTTCATTTCATTGGCTAGGCGGACAATTGCGGCGATTTCCCCAGTACTCGCTGGTTCTACCACAACGTCTGGCATATGTGCTAGTGGTGTGGAGTCATAGGAATAGCAAGTCAGGTCCTCTTTAGTAGTCAGCACATATTGCTTACCAACGATCTTCTGCAATTTAGAAATTACAGTATTGTCTAGCATTGCTTCAGCCCCCTACTTATTAAGGATTAATATTTTTGGTAAGATAACACTGCTGCACAGCAAGCAGCAAAGATACCTAGTCCGACTAAGAACAGTAGACCACCTACATAACTACCGGTAACACTGATAAAAAAACCCATTAGAACCGGTGAGAATGCCGAGCCACCGTTGGAAACACCATTCATCATCCCTGCACCGGCGCCAATCGCCTTGCCAGGAACGATCTCTTGCACCAATGCCCAAGCTGGAGCTATACCGAGACCGATGGATGCAATTCCCAAGGAAATTAGAATGGCCGCTGTTGTATTGTCGGGAGCATAAGCACCAAAATAGATGCCTGCAGCAGCGCCCAGCATGGAAACAACACATAATGGAGCGCGTCGACCCATCTTATCCGATATATATCCAGATGCTAGCACGCTGGCCATACCGAGGATATAGGGAAGGGCAGAAAAAGCACCCATGGCAGCCCAGGAAAATCCGCGCGCCACTTTAAGGTAAGAAGGTAACCATGCCATTGTTCCCCAAAAAATGGAGGCCAGGCAGAAATAGTACAGAGTGATTAACCAGAAATGATAATCGAAAATAAATACTTTCATATTTTCCCATACTGTAGTATTCCCTGCCTGAGCTTCAAGCTCTTTTTCGGCCTTTTGTCCTTCTAAGATATAGTCAAGTTCTGCCTTATTTACTCCTTTATGCTGAGATGGATAGTCTGTCGTCCAGAACCACAACATCATCAACGGCATTAATCCAAAGGCGACCAAGATGAAAAAACTAGTTTGCCAGCTATAGTGCTGGATAACCCAGGTTAGAAAAGGCATGGCAATGGCCGGTCCAGCCATCAGCCCAATCACCCATACCGCATTTGCTTTACCACGTTCATGGGGTGGAAACCAGTTTTTAACGTATTTACTTTGCATTGGCCAGTGCATACCTTCGCCGAGCCCCAAAATTACCCTTGCCGCCAACATAATGGTAAAGGTTTGAGCGATACCGCCAAGGAATAGAGATCCAGCCCATAGAAGGATCGATAAGGACATGGCCTTCCGTGGCCCTAAGTAGTCGCCTAATGGACTAAGAACAACGTTGGAAAACCCATACGCTACCAAGAACAAGGTCATGAGCAGACCCATTTGTATTGGTTGATCTTTAATACCCATGTCAGAAAGAAACACATTGTCCGCCAAGAGAACGGAAACATTGACTCGATCTAGATAAGCAATCAGTAAGGTAAATAATAAAATTAGCACAAGAACAACTCTTTGTCTGGTGGGTTTCAATTCAGCAACGTTGTTTGGATCTAATGCCGTAGTACTACTCTTACTCTCCATGAATTTGAACCTCCCTATTTTTTCAAATTATTGCATTCTGTATCTCATGATGTTACTTGGCGGGCATCACCTCCTTGCAACTCTGAACCTTTTTTTCTCTATTTTTCATTACCAGAAGGTTCTGAATTTTTATTTTAGTCATCTTACTCCTATTTACCCCTATTTTTTTGTGTCTACTTCAGTACTGGAACTGTATTTGCGGCGGCAGTCATTACTGTAATGGTATAATCTTCACGACCTAGTTTCTCTTTGGCAATAGCAAAGGCTTCTTCCGCCGTAGCCGCTGGAATCATACCGGCTTTACGAATAAACTCGGCATTTTCCTTTTTTGTAACAATGATAAGAGATACTTGACGAGCGATATCCAATAATCTATAAGCCAAAAAGCCAGGGATGGTAAAATTACCCCTTAGAGCCATTTCATGCTCCAACATTGTTGGATATTTAAACCAGTCACTAAATTCAGCCGGTTCCATAATATCTGGCAGTTCCAGAAAACAAATAACAACTCCGCCTGGTTTGGCAGCCATATAGGCATTATCGATTGTCTTCACACCCTGATATAAGTTAATGTCTTTCGGAAAGCCACCGGAGCTCGATACCACCAAGTCGGCCTGTGCAGTAATGGGAATGCCATATATTTCATCGACCATTTTCGTGCCAGCCAGCCAAGCATCCAACCAGTGTCCAGCAACAAACTTGGCAAACTTATTCTCCGGCGTAAACACGGCATTGAGCAAAAAGTCCGGTTTAGCCAGCGTTGCTTGATCAATCATGTCATCATTCATTTCGTTGCCATCAAGATTACCCGAAGCGCAGTTCGGGTTAAGACCTTTGCCCACTTCTTTATTCATGCAAAAGAGATGATTACCCTGAATGGTCTTAAACCCACTAATGCCAGGCAAAATTGCTTTGCGCCCGCCGCCAAAACCAGCCATCAAATGATGAACAATGCCCCCCGTCAAAATCATTTTGTCAGCATTAGCCACCCTCTTGTTAAGGTAACAATCCACTCCGCTTTTTGTTTTCCCAGTATACACTAGCTCATCTTGATTATGGCAGTCGTGATTATAAACCTTAACCCGTTTACAAACTTTCTCGCCGCAGAGCACAGCAAATTCCTCTTTCGTATTCAAACGATGGGCACCAGGAGCGATAATAATGAATATATTCTGATCAGGAACGCCTGTCTCGTTCAATTCGTCGAGTAATACAGGAAGGAATTCATCGAATTTGACCCAGGCCCGTGTAATATCACTAACAACCACCGCCACCGTATCGCCAGGTGTTACAACTTCTTTAAGAGGAGGGGTTCCGATGGGATTGCGCAGTGCCTGACGTACTGCCGCGGCTACGTCGACGATTGCTGAACAGGGCTTGCCCAGAACATGATTAATAATTTTCTCTTGTGGCAGACCTACTGTTATTTTGCCACTTCCATAACCAAATTCAAATACTTTCTCCATTATAAAAAAGACCTCCAATCCTCCACTTCTATGAGTGGTATTTACGCTTTCTAGCAGTTCTTATAAAATAACTAACGAACAGATATTTATATTGGATCAAACGCTGATCTGGCATTAGCTAGATCAGCGTTCACCCAACCAGTGGCCGCGCCGATTACTCGGCGCGGCCCCATTTACTATTTAGCCCTGTTTAACGCAATCGTAACCTCTTTGAATAGCCTGCTTATTTGCAGTTAACAGTTCAGGCTTGGCGGCAAACTTTTTCGCAAAAGCCTTATATAAAGATTCACTTTTTATGGCTCCCGTGGCGGCTATTAGTGCTCCCAGAGCCACCATATTAGCCATCTTGAGATTACCTAGTTCATCAGCAATGCCATTAACAGGAACACGATAGACTTCAATGTCGTCACGCTTGGCGGTTTTCTCTATTAAAGAGCTATTGATGATTAATATCCCTTTGGGCTGAACTGCGGCCTCGAACTTATCGAGAGACTGCAAGTTCATAGCAACAACTGCCGTCGCATCATAAACAACAGGCGAACCTATGGGTTCATCCGATATAATGACCGAACAATTGGCGGTCCCCCCCCGCATCTCCGGACCATAAGAAGGAATCCATGATACATGTTTATCTTCAAGCATCCCAGCTAAAGTTAAGATCTGACCCATGAGCAAGACTCCTTGACCGCCAAAGCCAGCTATAATTATTTCCTGTCTCATTTTTGCTCACCCCCGTCATTTTTATATACGCCCAGGGGGAACTGAGGAATCATATTTTCTTCCAACCATTTAACGGCTGTAATGGGTGTTTTCCCCCAGTTAGTAGGACAAGTTGACAACACCTCGACCATGGCAAAACCTTCGCCACGTAGCTGAACTTCAAAGGCTTTTTTCATAGCAGCTTTGGCAGCAGCCATATTCTTAGGAGTGTTGACCGCTACCCGTGCAATGTATTTTGCACCGTCAAGCGTCGCTAGCATTTCTGACAAACGGATTGGACTACCGACTAATGAGGCATCCCGCCCGTAGGGCGAAGTTGCTGTCTTTTGGCCGACTAAAGTCGTTGGCGCCATTTGTCCACCTGTCATGCCATAAATAGCATTGTTAACAAAGATGGTCGTGATCTTCTCACCACGCAGCGCGGCATGCACAATCTCAGCACAGCCAATAGCAGCGATATCACCATCTCCTTGGTATGTAAATACTACTTTATCAGGATGTACCCTCTTTATGCCCGTTGCTACCGCTGGGGCACGACCATGAGCAGCTTGTTGTGTATCAAGTTCGAAATATTCGTCAGCCATTGCCGAACATCCGACTGGTATAACCAAGATTGTTTTGCCCTGTATCCCTAATTCATCGATGACCTCTGCCACCAAACGATGAATGATTCCATGATGACAACCTGGGCAATAATGAGTTTCTTTTGCCGTTAATGTTTTAGGTCTAGCAAATATTTTTTCGGTCATTACTATTTACCCCCTTTTGCTAGGAAGATTTTACGGATTTGTTCAAGTACCTCTTTAGGGGTCATTAACATTCCACCTGTGCGGCCATAAAAATGTACTGGTTTTGATCCATTTACCGCCAACTGAACATCCTCAACCATTTGCCCAGCACTAAGTTCTAGAGTTAGAACAGCAAAAGCCGTTTTCACTGAACTCGCCAAAGCCTTGTCCGGAAATGGCCACAAAGTGATAGGACGGAATAATCCAACTTTTAACCCTTCAGCCCGGGCCATTTCCATGGCCGAAGAAGCAATACGTGAAGTTATGCCATATGCCACCAACACCAGCTCAGCATCATCGGTAAAGCTTTCTTCAAAGCGTACTTCCTTTTCTTTGAGAATATCATACTTGCGTTGCAGTTTATTATTATGTTGTTCCAAATCTTCTGGTATGAGATGAAGTGTATTGACCCGATTTGGTGTAGTGCGTTCGCCCATACCCGTTGTAGCCCATGCTTTATCAGTTTGAACTACCTTATCTACATCCATACAGAGGGGTTCCATCATTTGTCCAAGAGCACCATCGCCGAGCAATATAACAGGATTAAGGTATTTATCTGCAAGCTCAAAAGACGTAATTGTCAAATCAAACATTTCTTGTACGGAATTTGGGGCCACAACGATACAGTGATAGTCGCCATGCCCGCCGCCCTTCGTCGCTTGAAAATAATCGCTTTGTCCCGGCTGTATACTGCCTAGTCCCGGTCCGCCACGCATGATATTGACAATGACACAAGGCAATTCGCCGGCAGCAATATAGGAAATACCTTCCTGTTTCAAACTCATCCCCGGGCTAGATGTGGAAGTCATAACTCTAGCACCAGCACCAGATGCGCCGTAGACCATGTTAATCGCCGCTACTTCGCTTTCAGCCTGCAGAAATGTTCCATTGACCTTGGGAAGGTTTTTAGCCATATATTCAATTAGCTCTGACTGGGGTGTAATGGGATAACCAAAGTAATGTCGACAACCGGCGACGATTGCCGCCTCACCAATAGCCTCATTGCCTTTCATTAGCACTTTTTCTGACATATTCCTCACTCCTTATCGTAATTTTACTTATGGATTTCGATCGCGTTATCAGGGCAAGTCTTGGCACATAAAGCACAGCCAATACATTGTGACTCATCAACACAGGTTGAAAAATTGTAACCTTTACTATTGAAAGCAGTGGACATCACTATTATCTTCTTGGGACAAGCAACGGTGCAAAGTGCACAGCCTTTACACCTTTCACTTAAAAAAAATGGTTTCGCCATAACTCATTCCTCCTTAAAAATTTTTATTTATCTTCAAGATTTATTGATTCTACGCCATATCTCCAATTTTCCATAGGCATCCGCCACTCGGGATCCAATCATCACCTCTTCATGTTCATAATGACTGAACGTTGTTCATTTTTTATGACAAACCTTTATCACCGCCTTACTCTAACCTCTTGCTTATAATTAATTTGTCCTTTCCCTCGTTTTTATGTTCACGATGACTGAACGATGTTCATTTTTTATGACAAGTGTTTATTCCCGCTTTAACCATTCAGCCTCGGTAACCTATTTGCTCAGATACTATTTTTGCTTTTTTCTTTAATAAACGTATCATAGGCTCATACTCTTCTTGCCCTAACCATGCAGAAGAACTAGAAATGGAGATGGCTGCCTCAATTTTGCCATTGGCATTTAGTATTGGTGCACTAATACACGTAACTCCCTCAATGGTTTCATTACATGCTATTGCATATCCTTGCTCCCTGATTTTATTAATTTCACGGGAAAGAAGGTTCTTATCCGTGTGAGTATTTTGAGTATACTGTTCCAATGTTAGGGACATTATTTTTTCAACTAAGTCATCGGGGCCAAACGCTAGAAAAATTTTCCCCAGCCCTGTGCTATGGAATGTGTTACAGTAATCAAACCTTGGCATCATGAACACTTGGCGTGGTGGTTCTATTTTTTCAATAATCGTTATTTGCCCTGCCGATAATACTGCTAATAAAACGACTTCCTTTGCTTCATTAACTAATTCATTGAGAATTGGGGAAGCGATCCTGCGAATATCTAAACGTTCGGTACACGCCAGTCCCAGGGGCATAAGGCGAAAGCCTAAGGTATAACGCCCCGTATCTGTCTTGCGAACAAAATCTCTCGCAAGCAAAGTTTGTAAGAGATTGTGTACCGTACTTTTCTGTACCCCAAGGGCTTTACTAATTTCGGTAACACCCATTTCTAGTGGTCCACTTTCAAGCATAAAAAGTAGTTCGATGGCTCGATCTACCGAGGCGACTAAATATTTGCTTGGCTTCGCCTTCGTATTCGGCATTGAGTTCATTACACCCCTCCCTCTATTTCACTAGCATTACTAATACCGTTCGCCAAATAAATATAAACTCCTTTTTTAATATTCCGTTTACAATGAATATATTAAATATTTAAAACTTTATAACCCCATTAACTGCTAAAAATTTTATAAGTCCTTTATATTTTTTCAATATAGTAATCATATATGAGCTATTTGTAATTATAATAGCTCATATATGACATATTTTAGATAATTGCCAATTACCCTTCCCATCGAGTACCAGCCTAGTCTGGTGATATGCCAAAAGCGTGCGGCGGTGTCCCACGCTAACAATCGCTGTTTGTGCTAATTTTTCTGTAATAATCTGAAAGATAGCCTGTTCGGTCTGTTCATCCAAGGCCGATGTGGCTTCATCAAGGAATAACCACTTTGGTTTTTGCAGTAAAACCCGTACAAAAGCCACTCTCTGCTGTTCTCCAAGAGAGAGGGCCTGCCCCCAATCGGCTACCATATGTAACTTCTCAACCAAATGATCTAATCGACATGTTATTAAGATGGCTGTCAATTGCTCCTCCGAAACCCTCGTTGAAAGTCCTGGATAACTCAAAATATCCTGCAAAGAATTAAGAGGCATATAAGACTTCTGTGGCACAAACATTGTTTTTTGTCCCTCTGGCACTATCATTTGGCCAGAAGCATAAGGCCAGATACCTGCCAAAGTCCGTAGTAAGGTACTTTTACCACCGCCTGAGGGCCCCATGATGAGCAGACGATCGGCTCTTAATATGGACATAGAAAGTTTTTTTAGTATCATCGTGCCATCAGGTAAAAACACATTCAGATTTCTTACTGAATACTCCTTGGAACTCTTGTGGCAAACATCCAGCTGATAAGCCCTCCCTGGTTGAGTACGAACCATTTCCATACTGACCAAAAAATTTGTAAGCCGATTGACGACAGCCCGCCACTGAGCTAAGCGAGTAAAGCTATCAACAACAAAGGAAAACCCTGTTTGCACATGGTTATAAGCGTCAATAATCTGAAACATTTGTCCTAAATGAATTTGACTGTTAAAATAGCGAGGCGAAGCGACTAAAGTCGCAAAAATAGCTGACACTTGCGTATAACCCGATGTCAACCACATTAATCGTTTGCGTACAACGACAATCTTTAAATAATTACCAATAATTTTTCCAAAGCTACCATGGCAATTCCACTGTTCTTGTTTTTCGCCAGCATACAGGGCCACACTTTCCGCATTTTCCCTTAGCCGCATTAAGCTAAAACGAAAATCAGCTTCATAACGCTGTTGATCAAAATCCATCCTGACTAAGGGACGCCCCATTTTCACTGTCCAATAGGTGCCAACAGTCGCATATACAATAGCTGCCCATACTAAATAACCATAGATGGGAAGCTGATATCCAAAATAAGAAACATAAAGCACTCCTGATAAATTCCATAAGATTGTTATGAATGACAGAACTGTTACAATATCCTGCAAGAGGTCTAAGGAAAGCCTCAGAGTCAGCCAAACAAACAATTCAACATCTTCACTAATTCGCTGATCAGGGTTATCTGTATCATGGCCCACCGCGAGCTGCAATAGGTAATAGGTCTTATTCTCTAGCCAGTCGGATAAATAGCGTTCTGTCATCCAACGGCGCCAACGAATATGCAGCATCATTCGTGCATAAATCTGATAACCTCGCACAATAACCAAACAAGCTGCTATCAAGCTATACTCTTCAATGGAGTCAATAAAACCTTGATAATTATAGCTTTGTATAACCTGGTAGAAGTTAACCTGCCAGATATTGAGCAGTACTAAAATATACACGATTCCCAGATTCAGAGCCATCACCGTCAGTAATAATCCCCAGGCCGACCACTTTTCCTCTGAGAACCAATAAGCCCTGGCTATTTTCCAGCTACTTAATAATAAAGCGGTTTTTCGGCTGCCCATCTTCTGCCATCACCTCTCTACTTTATATTCAGTAATCGGCGACGGCATCACACAAAAAACTTAATACAAACTCCTAAAAATAAGGACCATTTATCTCAGAGGCGCAGAGGGTAAAAGCCTTTCTACAGATCTAGCTTGTGTTCTAACAAATAGGAAGTAGCCATAAATAATATGACAAAAGTGACGATATCAAAGAGCGTACTCCCAATATTAAACGAAATTGTTGTGAATGAATCTAGCTCCACCATCTGTGGAAAGAAGTTTGAAATGATCATCGTTAGCCCGTTCCTTGCGATACTTAATAGGAAAAAAATGATGAACGAGCCGATTTTACCGATTTTTTTCCCTTTTAAAGCAATCCGCCCAACAACAATGCAGAAATATATAAATGTTAAAACAGAAACAATGGTCCATAAATACATAAGGATGGAATACAGTAATTCATAGATTTCGTTGCTCTGTAACACGGAATTCAGCATTCTTCCTTGATCAAGTAAACAAAACATGAATAACGACACAATGGCAACAATACTGATTTCAAAAACAGCAGTTATCAGTCTTGAGGCTGTTATTGACACACCTGACTGGGGAAGCGTAAATAACAGATAACCTTGGTCATTATACAAATAATCACTCATCAATGTTAAGGTGGATATAAACATTACGACTAGGGCACCAACCCCTAAGAAAGTTGATAATATAGGTACTGCAATTTGCCAGGATCCAACCTTTGTCATCAGGAAAAGATTTCCTATTATAACAGTGAAGCAAATACCAAGTATAGTTAAAAGCCTTCCTCTTAACTCAAATTTTATAAGATTAAGCATTATTGAAATACCTCCCTATACAGTTCATCGATAGATTTGTTCTTGCTTTGTCTTAATTCTTCCGCATTACCTTGTAGTACAATCTCACCATCATTGATAAATGCCACCTCATCAAAAATCCGTTCAATATCATTGACCAGATGAGTCGTAATGATCATTGAACTGGTTTCACTAAAGTTATTGATGATTGCATCTAATATTTTTTCTCGCGCAGTGGGATCTACACCACCAAGTGGTTCATCAAGTATATACAGCTTTGCTTTACGCGAAAGTACCAATGTAAGCTTCAATTTTTCCTTCATTCCCTTTGATAGACTTTTAATACTACTATTAACATCAAGTTTCATAAATTTTAGCAACTCAGAGGCTTTCTGTTCATCAAAATCAGCGTAGAAGTCCTTAAAATATTGAACGGCATCTTTTATTTTCATCCATTTTAAAAAATACTCAGTATCAGGCAAATAGGAAACGATACCCTTGGTATAGACCCCGGGTTCTTGACCATCGATAACTATTTGCCCTGCAGAAGGATGTAATATACCCGCTGCTATTTTCAAAAAAGTAGTTTTGCCACTACCATTCGGGCCTAGAAGTCCTACGATTTTTCCTTGCTGTATCGTCAAATTGACGCCTTGCAACGCTTTTTTATTAAAATAAGACTTACATAGGTTTTCCGCTTTCAAGATATTATACATGTTCTTTCACCTCTATTATATTTTTAGAAATGTTCTCAATGATTTCTTCTTCAGTAAATCCAAGACGTTTCATGCGTAGGATAAAAGAATCCATCACTTCCTTGGCCATTTCCTGTTTTAAATTATCGACCATATTTTCTCTCTCCCCCACAAATGTTCCCATCCCCCGTTGTGTATAAACAATTCCCAGTCTTTCAAGTTCTTGATAGGCTCGTTGCAGGGTATTGGGATTCACCTTTAATTGGGTTGCCATTTCCCGTACTGATGGTAATTTATCCTTTGCTCTTAACTTCTCCATAACAATATCCATTTTTATCCTGTCCATAATTTGTAGATAGATGGGCATCTTATCATCAAATTCCAAATCCATTTCTTCATCTCCTTAGCCCACTGTATCTCTATGTTAATGTATTAATTAAATAGTACACTAGGTCGTTAGTTTTGTCAAGACAACATTCCCCTCGTTCATAACAAAAACGACCAGCTTAACGCTGGCCGTTTTGTTCTTATGATAAGTTTCTGCCAAAATCCAGGTACTCCCCATACGCTAGCCTTTCTTGAAACTTCCACAGTCTGTACATTCAACAGTAAGAGCCTTAGGGGAATGTTTCACGACCTGAATTTTTTCTAAAGTACAGTAGTTATCATCTTTACAGTGAAAAGAACATTCGTTTACTGAGCAACCTATACTTGAGTTATGGTTCATATTTATTGCCTCCTTTACTATATTAATAGAAACATTCTTATTCTGCACCTATTAATGATAAGTATGCATGAGGATATTTTTAATATCTTCCTTATTTTTCAGATACTGTCTCAGCAATTTCAATTTCATCAGAAGAACCCAGTAAATTAAGTGCCTCCGCTTGGGGTAATTCCTGTACATCTTTAAGCTTTCGTTCGATTGCACGTGATCGTCGTGAAGCAGTGTCGATCGAATTACTAGCCTCTTGCAATTTCTTACCCGTTTTATCGAGCAAATCGCCAAATCTTCCAAACTCTGTTTTGACGGCACCCAGCAATGACCACACTTCCGAACTCCTCTTAGCTATCGCAAGTGTTCTAAAACCCATTTGTAAGCTATTAAGAAGTGCGGCCAACGTGGTTGGACCGCTTAAAACAACTCTATAGTCTCGCATAAGCGTTTCGAAAAGGCCGGGTCGCCTTAATACTTCGGCATATAATCCTTCTGTTGGCAAATACAAAATCCCAAATTCTGTTGTATTTGGTACGCTAATGTATTTGCTGGCAATATCTTTTGCTTCACTTTTTATCCGATTTTCAAGGGCTTTCGCAGCTTCTTCTGCCATTATTATGTTAGCCTGTTCTTGGGCATCTAATAGACGCTGATAGTCTTCTTGAGGAAATTTGGCATCAATTGGTAGCCAAACCGTTGTATCTTCCACATCCCTGCCAGGTAACTTAATGGCAAATTCCACTCTATCATTACTTCCCGGTTTCGTAGCCACATTTTGGGCATATTGTTCTGGAGCTAAAACTTGCTCCAATAGATTCCCTAATTGAATCTCACCCCAAACACCTCTGGTCTTAACGTTTGTCAGCACTCGCTTAAGGTCACCTACGCCAGATGCAAGACTTTGCATTTCCCCAAGTCCTTTATGAACTTGCTCTAGTCTATCACTAACAAGTTTAAAGCTTTCCCCAAGGCGTTTTTCTAACGTTTCATGAAGCTTCTCATCAACGGTTTTTTTTATTTCTTCCAATTTTTTAGCATTATCCTCTTGAATTGCCTTTAATTGACCATCTACAGCCTCACGCATCTTATCCATTCGTTGTTCATTTGCTGTAGTAAGGTTGTGCAATTGTTTAGCGAATGAATCCATTTGTGAAAGTTGAGCCCCAATGTTTTCGTTCATACGATTTAACACTGATTCGTTAAATTTAGAAAGAGAATTAGATACTTCTTCCCGCAAGCCTTTTGCATTGGAACCAACTTCTTCTCGATTAGCGCTTAATTCTTCTTTTAAACCTCTGTCTAACCTATCAATGCTACTTTGTAAGACAGCAAATCTTGTTGTGAAATCTTGTTTTTTGTCTGCAGAAATTTTTATAAAAAGCAAGATCATTAAACCAAGAATCAAAACATTTAACCCAATTATAATAAATATCATTAACTCTGACATTTCGATACCTCCAAAAAATTTCTTTCCGTTTAAAATTTATATTTATTTGCTACATTCCATTTTCTAATAGTAACAGTTAGTTGTCAACTATATTCGGGATCAATTGTTAACGATTGTTAACGATATATTATAATATTTCTCTAGAATCTTTATTTGACTTTGATGCAAAAGTTTGGAAACCTGTACATTCCTAATATATCCTTTATAAAATGTATAATTTAATATGATTACTTGAATGCTTCCTATACCCGATAAACGTTAAGCATATTTGCAATCGTATCCTCTATATCCACCCTAAATTCCTGTGGACTCAGCACTTCTATCTATTGCGCATGACTCAGCAACCACAATTTAATGCCTCGACCAAATACTTCCGCCTCAATATACCCAATATTTCAACTGAATTTTAATAATCGCGCCTGGTTACATAAACTGAATCCGCTTGCGAAATTCTCTCCCATGGAACAAGAAATCCTTTGCTTTTTCAGCTGTTGACCATGCCCAAGATAAATTGTTAAGGAAGTGTTTATCATCAAGGCTTGCATCTTCTTCTCCGAGTTTTGTCATGATAGCATTGACTTGCAATAAGAAGTTTGGAAATGAAATAGTCGATTCAAAGCGTTCATTCTCATCTTCGGATGGCGTGGTTGACACATTAAGCATTGTATTATCTCTCAAGATATCAATCAAAGATATTTTATCGATGGATTCATTCTCTATCGAGATTTTACTTTTTATCGAATCAAAATCCTTAATTGATTGACCAAGACGGCTCCAATTCTCAGTAAAGATACTTTTTCGCACACTCACATTAAAATTCATCTGAACAGATGAGTTCATATCAGAACATTTTTCCCAAATCAGCGCTGCTATATTTTTATCGTGATCGCTTTCAAGCACTTCTAACAACTTAGCTTTAGCAATTTCATGAAGTTCCAATTGTTCTCCACGGGTATTCATAATTTCAAAGTAATGGTTTAAATCTATATTCTGCGGGACTTGAACTCGAATAAGAAAAACTTGTTTTAACTTTTGAATAAAGCTAGTTGTGTCGATCTTTTTACTCTTGAAGTAGTTAGCAATGATTTGAAAACCATTCAACATTTCTGGTGAAGATAATTCTTCAATTAATTCTGGATTACTACGATTGCTGAAATAAGAAAGGGTACGATTTGATTTTTCGCGAGCCTCAAATCGCAACGCGTCTTTCGCAAAAACAATTCCTAAATACTTCGCAAGAAGATATAACGTCGTTAATCGCTGCTGCCCATCAATCACTTCGTAAACATTGTTATCCGTTTGATTAACAATCAGATTCCCTAAGAAGTATTTTTTATTGGAATCGTCAATAGAGCTTTCAATATCTTCAATCAATTGTTCTATTTGCGTTTCACTCCAAGCATAATTACGTTGATAAATCGGCACTAGGTAATGGATGTCGGCAAAAATATCTGATACCGATATCTTTTTTAAATCGTTTGTCATCTTCTACCACCTATTCCATTCATAAGCAACTCATACACTGCTTTGTATTTTTCTTTATTATTGTCAGCAATATCTGGCTGTGTAAGTACAAGTAACTTCAATCCCTCTGGATCGGCCATTTCGCTGATTGCAGAAAACATATCGATTCCATAATTTGCTCGATCATGCCGACCTTTTGCATATTTATTGATGGTCTGCGGATACACCGCATTCATTGTCAATCGTAATGAATAACTCCATGAATAAAGTTGGTAGCATATAATTGTCGACGTTTCATTTCAAGCTGTACCGCATCCCAAATTTCTTTCTCAATAATGGCAGGATGGGAGTGTTCGTCTTATGGTTATACTTTTAGTGCAAAAAAAGTTAGCAGCCCCGTCATTTCCGACCGAGCCGCTATACAAAAGTTTCACTATGTCTCCACGTGGTGTTCTCTGAAATGCGCCGTCTTTCTTCCTGCATCGGACGGTGTTATGTTATGTAAAGAAAACACTAATATAAGCATATTTGCACTACTTTTCTCCATAATTTCAAAGTTTGTCTACTTTGATAGCCACTTATTGACTAATTGGACAAATTTATCTAAATCAATTGGCTTTGAAATATAATCATCCATACCTGCATCTAAGCATTTTTCTCGATCACCATATAATGCATATGCAGTCATTGCAATAATAGGTATGCGCCTATTTGACAATGACTCCATCTGTCGAATGATTCTAGTTACCTCATAGCCATCCATTTCAGGCATTTGTACATCTATAACAATTACATCAAAGCTTGTTTGCTTAACAGCAGCGACGGCTTCCATCCCGTTTTCTGCTACAGTAACCGTCCAGCCTTTTTTCCTTGCAACTTTTTCTACAACCATCCTATTTATTGCGTCATTTTCAACAAGAAGCAATCTTAGTGGGTTTTCGTTTTGATATTCTACTTCTTCCGTTGATGGTTCTGTGGATTCTATCTCAACACAAACCATCTCAAAAATACAAGTGAAAGAGAAGATGCTCCCCGCTCCTTGCCTGCTTTCTACTCCAATAGCTCCATCCATTTTTCCTACCAGTCCTTTGGCTATAGCAAGACCAAGTCCTGTTCCGCCATATTTACGGGTATCCGAGCTATCTACCTGGCTAAAGCTTTTGAAAAGAACATCGATTTTATCAGCAGCGATTCCAATTCCAGTATCTTTGACTACAAATTCTAGTTTGATCTTTTTATTATTAAGTTCCCCTACCTTCTTAACAATAACGTCGATTCTTCCCTTTCGTGTGTACTTGACAGCGTTGCCGATCAAATTGCATAAGATTTGTCGCAGCCTGAAAGGATCACCGACAATACTATCCGGAACGTCCCCTGCTATGAGGGTTTCTATTATTAACCCTTTTTGCGTAGCAGAAAGTTGAAATAACTTTACCGTATCCCCTATTACAGTTTCAATGTTCAAAGGTATTCTTTCCAGTTCCATCATTCCAGCTTCTAGTTTGGAGTAATCAAGAATGTTGTTAATGACACCTAATAGTAAATCTGAAGATGTCTTAGAAATGTGTATGATCTCTTTTTGTTCTTCTGTCAGCTGTGTCATCTCCAAGAGTTGCATCATTCCCATGAACCCATTCATCGGCGTCCTTATTTCGTGGCTCATATTGGCAAGAAACTGGCTCTTAGCAAAGTTTGCCACTTCGGCTACTTCTTTTGCTTTGATTAATTGTAACTCAAATTGTTTCTGCTTAGTGATGTCTTGCACGTGAACAGCATGATACAATATTTTACCAGACTCATCTTTTACGGCAGTCGCATTAACTAACACAGGAAAAATAGACTCATCTTTCCGAATATGTACAGTCTCGAGCAGATAGTGATCCATTTCAACTATCTTATGTGCTTCCTCAGGCAGTCCTGCTCGTGCTTGTGGGGCGATTAAATCTATAATAGTTTTTGCACTCAATTCCTCAACCGTATAACCATGCATTTTTGCAAAGGTCGGATTCATCAGCTCGATATTCATACCGCTAGTACCTGTAGCAGCGACACCCCATTCAGCGTTTACAAAGACGTTGGCCCATTTCTGTATTTCATGCTCTTGCTGCTTGCGCTCGGTAATATCGTCAAACACACCAATAAATCCTGCCACTTTGCCTTCAGCTTCGGTGAAAACAGCTTTGTTTATGACCAAATCACGTAGTCTTCCATTTGCATCAATGCCTGGAGCTTCATATCTTTGAAAGCCCGATTTATTGTCCAGCAACTCTCTATCAACCTTAGCATATTTCTCTGCAATGTACACAGGGAAAATGTCATGCGAGGTCTTCCCAATGAATTGCGCCTTTGATAGCCCTGTGAATTGCTCATATGCCTTATTGCCTCCGAGATAAATGCACTCTACGTCCTTATAAAAAATGGGAGAGGGAATGGTATCCAACAACACCTGCTGAAAAAGCAGCGTGTTGTTTACTTGCTCCTCCGCCAACTTGCGTGCGGTAATGTCATGATAATTTACCAATATGCCCTTGATCTGTGGATCTGCCAAGAGATTCATGGCAGTAAGTTCTACTATTGAATAGCTTCCATCATTATTTATAAATCGATACTCGACATTTCTAGTCGCACCATCATTAACCGATATAAGCGTATGGAAGTCTTTTTGGAGGCGGTCTCTGTCCTCCGGATGGACTTTTTTTAAATAGCTAAATCCAATAAGAGTATCTCGATACTCTCCAAATACTCTCTCTCTATTGGGGCTATTATATTGGATAATGCCTTTTTGATCTACAATCATAATGACGTCAGAACTGTTAGCGATCATAGATCTTTGTTTCATTTCTATTGTCCTTAGTTCATCCTCATCGATTCTATGCTTAGTTATATCAGTAAAATACGTTACAAAATAGTATTTTTCAGGCGAATAGACTGTCCCCTGGTACCATCGTTGTAAAGGCTCGGCATAATGCTCGAATTCCTTTCTACCACCATTGATAGCAATGTCACTATAAAATTCTACCCAATCAAATCCAGACGTTCTTATTCCAGGTAGAATTTCAGTAATTCTTCTACCAACTATATCCGAACCCTGCAGCTCTGTAAGTGCCTCAAAAGCAGAATTTACTTCAATAAATTCATAATCACACGCAACACCGTCTTCATTACATATTACTCGGTGATAGGCATATCCTATTGGTAAATCTTCAATTAACTGTTTATAAAAATTGTCGTTCATAATTCAATATACTCCAATTTACTTTTTAGCAAATAGTAACGTACACAAAGCACATCTTAAGCTAACTTAAATTGATTAAAAATTAGAGGTACCTTTGTTCGTCAACCCCTAATTAAAACGCAACATTTTCTTATATCAATCTTTTGATTGCTGCAATTAGTTTTTCAGCATCTATTGGCTTCACCAGATATTCCTTACACTCTCCCACGTAAGCTTTCCGAATATTCGCGACATTGCATACAGCAGTTGTGATAATAACCTTTACAGTATCAATTTCTAATATCCCAGAATTCTTTTCATGTTGTCTTATCAGTGCCAGGGCTTCATGTCCATTCATACTTGGCAGGTTAAGATCTAGACATATCAAATCATAAGGGCTGCCCTCATCCATTGCCATTTTGAATGCCTCGATTGCTTCGCTTCCATCGACCGCAATATCACATTTTCCGTAGTTATTTAAAATTTTATTCATAAAGTACCTGCTTGCAAAATCATCCTCTACAATCAATATTCTCATAATCAACCTCCGTATAATATCTTCTTATACAAGCATAGAAATCCATCTTGATCTCAATTTCCATCATGAACGTCGATCGGGTTGTGATGTTCTTTCTGCATATTCTCGTCAAACCCCATTCTATAGCAAAGATCGGATCTGGCCGAGCGGATTATCAACGTCATTAAGTACGGAACTTGGCAACCATTGCCTGCAGATTCTGCGCTAACTGTGCCAGAGCCTGACTGGAAGTCGCAATTTCTTCTATTCCGACTCATGATATTATAATCTTGCCAACACTTCCTCAAACTTATCTTCCTGAAAAGGTTTGACCAAATAATTGCGGGCTCCGGAACGAATAGCCTCCATAACGAAACTTTCTTGCCCCAAAGCTGATACCATAACCACGGTAGCCTTGGCATCAAAGGCTCTAATTTCTTTAAGAGCCGCTATTCCATCCATCTCAGGCATGGTAATATCCATTAAGACGATATCAGGCTGCAGTTCCTTATATTTTGCGACGGCTTCTAGCCCATTGGCCCCTTCGCCCACGACCTGATAGCCCCACTTTTCCAATAACCCTCTTATCTTAACGCGCATAAACATGGTATCATCTACTATTAAAATCCGTTTAGACATATGTTTCCTCCTTCGCGCTCCGCATGCAACGTGCTGCGCGGTTAATTAGTTATATTTGAAATGATTTAACACTCTATACCCACATTGATTTCAATTGTTCCAGCTGAGGTTATAAACTCAATAGCCAGGATTTGCTCATGGCTAACCCTAACTTTAACATTTTGTCCAGTCACCAATGTAGGAGGAGAAATATTGACTACTTTGCCTGCACTCCCTAAATTAGTCGCTGCACTAGCGGTCACCATATTCACCAATTCGCAAATCGCGCTTTGCGCTAGTTCATCAAACTTGGGTACTGGCATACCACCCATCATAATTGATGCAATATTTCTGGCACACTCCTCAGACAAGCCATAGGCCAAATTGCCGCGAATATCCTGGGATAAACCGATCAGTATCGTAACGTCCTTAGCAGCCGCTAACTTGTCTTTTTCAATTGCATTTCCTTGTTTAATATCTGTCAGGCCCAGCATGGGCAGTACTGACAGCACCGCATCAATAAAAGTCTTCAACATATTACTATCCACTCTAACGCCCTCCTTCAAAACTCATACTCATTGTAACAAAAAACTTAATCCATTAACAGACTCAGTCTAACTGAGGATTTTATTTCGTGAATTTTAATATCATCATTAGCAATCTTATACGCATCAATTAATTCCTGCTTAAATGCCTCTGCGTCCTCAAGATTTCTATACACTTGTGACGAAATCTCATCACTATTTTCTTCCCACAGTACAATAAATAAACAACAAATCATAATTACAACCTCCGATTAAATTACCTCTAATAATCAGGCCTTACCTAGCCGCTAACTGCACCAGTTCTACGGGATTTAACACCAATGCAACTTTACCGTCCCCCATAATGGTGGCCCCACCCATGCCCCTAATGGCTGATAGGTACTCCGGTAGAGGTTTGACCAAAATATCTTGCTCATTGATCAGCTTATCAACGATCATTGCTACTTTAGACTGTCCATCGGTCACGACGACGACCGACGCAACGTCTGGCAAGTTAGCCATAGGCATTCCCAGGAGCTCTGCCAGCCACACCACCCCTAGCACCTCGCAACGATGATAAAGCATCCACTTCCCGCGACGCTTTACCAGTTGATCAACAGGTACTTTCACCGTCTCTACTACATTATCAAGAGCCATCACTAATAATTGGTTTTGTACTTCTACTACCAGTCCCCGTGAAACCATCAAGGTCAAAGGTAACTGCATGGTTATTTTACTGCCTGTACCGAGCTTGCTGGTAATTTTTATCGTACCCTGGAGTGCAGTGATATTACTCCGCACCACGTCCATGCCTACACCTCGGCCAGAAATTTCCGTCACATTTTTCGCCATACTGAACCCTGGTAAAAAGATTAATTGAAAGGCATGCTCGTCAGACATCTCGGTGGCATCTTGGGCAGTAATAAAGCCCTTCTCTATCGCTTTTTGCTTTAACTTCTCAGGATTCATCCCCCGGCCATCATCTTCCACCTCAATAATAACATGCTTACCCCGGTTGTAAGCCCGCAGCCAAACATTACCCTGAGGGTCTTTGCCTGCCGCCTGCCGTTCTGCTATCGTTTCAATCCCATGGTCGCCGGAATTGCGCACTAAATGGAGCAACGGGTCTCCAATTTTTTCAATGATATTTTTATCAAGCTCGGTATCTTCCCCTTCCATGATAAGGGTAATACTTTTACCTGTCTGCAATGCAATATCTCTGATAATACGGGGATATTTTTGAAATGCCACTCGCACCTCAGTCATACGAATGGCCATAATGGCATCTTCCAGTTCAGCCGAAATACGATTGACAAACTTTCCAGCATCCGTGACCTCTCGCGACAGTTGAGGCAAATTATACTCCATATTTAACTTACGGGCAATCTGACTAAATACATTCTTAGTAATAGCCAGCTCCCCAATTACATTCATGAGTTTGTCAAGCTTCTCACCACTCACCCGGATAGACTGTCCACTAGACCCACTTGCCACATCTGTAGTATTGCTTGTTGTTTTGGAGGCAACATGTTTGATCGCTGGCTTGACAAGTGCCTCCACTACTGTAGTCTGACAAAGGGGATCATCGAGCCCACAAGCATGGACACCCACCATAGCAGCTACTAGTCGTTCCAGCTTGCCATCATCAGAAATGACAACACCCTTATATAACAAGGCAGTCATCGTCATGAATGCATCCATTGCCTCAAAACACAAATTGATGATTCCACTGGAAATACGCCTTTTAGCATCACGCACCTGGGCCAACACGCTCTCCATATTTTGCAGAAAATGTAATACATCTTTTAGAACGCTGCGCAAAGCATCATCGATGGGCACACTCAGCAGTAAACCAGTATTACCCTTGAGAGTATGTACCCTACGGAATAAATCATCTAAAGACTCAATATCTTCAGGGTTACTATCTAGCTTTATGAGTAACTGATCCGTAATAATACCACAATGTTCGTCGGCTTCTAGCAAGAAATCTTCCATTAAACCTACTGCTACACCAGTTAGTATAAACGGAATGGCTTCCGCTTCTGACTGTACTGTGACATCCTTGACTAAAAGGATCGGCTCATTACTTTGTTGTTGTTCATCGAACTGTACCAAAGACTGTCCCTGCTGGTTTGACGGTACAATAACCGTCTCTTGATACTCTTGGGTAAACAGTTGTAAAGCATGAATCAATCCATCAATATGATGGGTACAACATATGTCGACCTCCAGACCTTCACCTTGGGGGATATCATCACATGCTTCACTCAATTGTGTAATCATCTCAGCCAAAGCATCTCTAACTGTCAGTAGCAGTCCGATTTCTTCCCCCCCTGGCTGCATTCCACCTTTACGCATAACATCTAATAGATATTCTGCCTGTTGGCTTAGTCTGGTGATCTCTACCAGGCTTACAAAAGAGGATAGCCCTTTAATGGTATGCACTTGATTAAAAAGAGTGTCAAGACCTTTGCTAGCATTGGCAGTCGTCTCTAGATGTAGTAGCTCATCTTCTACTTTTTGCAAGCATTCTGTACTTTCATCGATAAATGCCCGGAGTATTTCTATATTAGCTGCTGTAATTTGATACCTCATGGCTTTATTTCCCTTTTTTCAGTTACTTCCAATAATTTCCTTACGGCATGCACTAGGTTTTCGGGATCAGCGGGCTTAATAAAATATAAATTGGCGCCTAAGCGCAGGCCCTCCTGCATATCACATTCATTTTCCTGACTGGTTATTATAATAATAGGCATCTCTATATAACCTGGTGTGTTACGTATTTCAGCAATAAAGGTGAAACCATCCATCCGTGGCATATTAATATCGGTAATCACTAAATTAAAGTTATCTCCACTATCTGATGATAGCAGCATCTCTAATGCCAGATATCCATCTTCTGCTTCGCAAATCTGATGTCCTATTGAAGATAATATCGAGGTATAAAACCTTCTCACCATTCTCGAATCATCTACTATCAGTATTTTCGCCATATCACAACTCCCCCCACTCACGGTTTATAATATACAATATTACTACCAATGCGCTTCATTTTGAAGGAATTGGTAATTCTAGCAACGGACTCGGAATGCCCTAAATAAATAAATCCACCACTCCGTAAGGAATGATAATAACGATTTAATACACTAAGCCTTGACTCATTATCAAAATAGATCAGCACATTACGACAGAAAATGAAATCATAATTTTTCTGAGCCTTCATGTCCTTTTCTTCCATCAAATTTATAATTTTAAAGGTAACCATATTCCTTACTTTCATGTTTAAGATATTCATATCCAAGCGCTGAGTAAAATACCTCTCCAAGTATTCTAGAGGCACATCCTTCACAGAACGACTATTGTAAAACCCCTTGCGGGCAACATTTAGCACCCTGGTATTAATATCGCTAGCCAGTATTTCAATGATCCATTTTTCAGGATCAGGTAACATTTCCAGCAAAATAATGGCTAGTGTATAGGGTTCTTCACCAGTCGAACATCCAGCACTCCACAACCTTATCTTCTTATCCCCTGTTGCTACCTTTTCCTTTATCACCTGCAGTAAGGCTTCCTCTGCGAACCCCTGTAATTGGGGGAAATCACGGAAAAAATAAGTCTCATTGATGGTCAAGCGGTTAACGAGCTGTTGCATTTCGGTCTCGTCCGTAGAGAACTTTAAAAGTTGATAATACTCACGATAGTTTTCCAGTCCTAGTTCTGCGATGCGTTCATCCAGTCTTTTATCAACAAAATAACGTTTGTTGGATTCAAACCAAATCCCTGTTCTTTTATAAATTAAATCAACAAATCGTTGGTATAGTTCAGGTGTAAGTGTCGTCATTTATCAGCCCTCCTATTCATCATCTAACAATGTCGGGCAATTGCGACTGGCGATACGAATGGCTGCTATCATGTCTTGCCTCGAATTTCTTTTCAGCTCGTCTGCAAAAAAAGCTTTTAATAAATTTTCAATATCATTCTGATTGTTTTTTAGATTAATGCCTATTCCTTGTAGTCCATCTAATAAAGTCAGCATTTGGCTCATTGTCAGGATTTTGTCATGGTAGAGTTCCCATGCGCTGACGAGCTGACGCTCCCCACCTAGCCGACTAGCGGCAGCAACCCATATGCCTGCGATCATGATATACCTCTTCCGATTAGTACTTACTGTACCCATATACTGCTCAATGACTTCAAGGGCGGCTTTTTCATCAGTCTGAGCTAGAGAGTCCAAAATAGCAAACGCTACCCATATATCCGTACTCGGCAACAATGCGGCTGTCAGGGTAGGTACAATCCGAATATCCCGCCTATTCCCTAAATATTCGGCACAGGAACTGGCTACATTCGGATGGCTATCCCCCGCTCCATTTAATAGCAGGGAACTGGCGGCATCTCCGGAGATTTTGTCCAGAGCATCAGCAGCTAGCTTTCGCAAATCCGAAGATGGATGGCTCATCAATACCGTAAGTACAGGCATGGCGATGTCACCTAGCATTTGCAAAATGGCTAATGCTGCATTACGTACAGTGGCCTCTGATGCCTCGAGTAATTGACCAACTACCACCCCAGTATAGGCTGATTGCATCTTGCCGAGTGCCTCAATCAGACAACTACGAACAAATGATGATGGTTCTATTGCCAATTGCTCGGCCAACAACTCGATACTATTATCTGTCCGAGCAAGAGCCAATAGTTCAATCCCTGCACAACGATCATCTTCCTGCTTACTTGCTAATAATTCTTGTGCCTTTTTAACCATATCACACCTACCTATACAAAATTATCCCGCATATTATCCCACCAGCGCTTGAGCTTATCTTCTGACAATTTGATCAGATCAGTCACTTGTGATAAATTCTTAAACGGTTTCAAAACATAATCATTGGCCCCTGCTTCTAGGCACCTCATTGTTTTATCCATCGTAGAGTGACCTGTCATCATGATGACTTGCGTCAGCGCATCATAATGCTTTACCTTCGTCAAAAATTCAATACCATCCATTTTAGGCATCATAATATCCGATAAAACAATATGATACTTCTGTTTTTTTATCATCTCCAGCGCCTCAATCGGCGATGTTGTGGAATACACTTCATATCCTTCCATCCGCAGAAATTCTTCTAAACCAATGGCCAGATCCTGCTCATCATCAACAATTAATACCCTAAAATTCGGATACATGCCTATTCTCTCCCAACATCCTAAATTTTTTTGAAACCAGTGCTGCCTGACAAACACTAGGATAAAACTCCAAAGCACCAACAAGCCTCTCCGCTACTTCCAGTACATTGAGGTGGCGCCGCGTATACTGTCCCTCAGAAATAAGCCATAATAACCAGCCATTTTTAGCTAATCCATCTCTAAAATCAGCCAACGCTTTAAGATGCTCGCCTTCTAGGGTCATCCATTCACTCAAATCAACGGTCACGACTTGAACGTCAACTCCGTTGGTCTCTAATTGTCTAATTACACTGAGTCTATTCCCAGCTAAAATATCGCCAACAGGCACACTGTAAAAATAAGTCTGGTTACATACAGCGTTATAGATTGACTCCCACACGATCTCTAGCATTCTGACTACAACTGATTGATCCTCACAGCTAGACTTACTCTTATCAATAAGTCCTACCGTATCAGAAAATACGGAAGTCATCTGTCGCCATGCAGGGAGCCCCCCAGGAAACCAGTCTACTACACCGCGGCTCTGTGCACCCCAGTCGACAATTCGTCTAATGATCCCCTTTATACCAGCTTGATCTCTATTTTCACAACTCAACATCTTCCACATTTCACCCGTCAAGAAGTTCAAATAAACAATTTCCCCTTTTGCTGGCTTATCTGCATTTAAAAAAATACTATGATTGATTTCTGCCACTTTAAGTTCACGTATGTCACCCACGCTAAAAGCCTGTTGTTTCACGTCGGCATTGGACATCTCGGTCTGAATAATCGCTGTCTGCTTAAAAACTTCTCCTGGGGCGGCCAAACCTGGATGATCAGCATCTGGCTGACTATAAAGCAATCGTCCAGATTTGCGCAATTGCTCCAGAAATATAAATGCTGTAATCCCTGGCATGGGTGCCGATGGATCAACAGTGAAAGATAGATATAATAACCGAGAGCCATTGGTCATCGGCGCTATTTTCTGGCTAATTGTAGTCTCTTCTCTGGAAGCAGTGCCACCACTTTCAACTGGCACTGTGAACTCAGCCAGCTTCCCTAGTAATAGGCTGCTATCAACAGGTTGTTCTCCAGCCTGGTCAGCACCCAGTTGGATTTCAATCAGATCCATAGCCTCTAGTATCAAGCTAACGGTCTGCTCGTCTATCGTACAATTACCTTGCCGCAAGGGCTCCAAAAAATCTTCCATACGGTGGGCTACTTCCGACAATTGCTCAAAACCCAGCGACTGGGCCCCGCCCTTGATACTATGAATAGCCCTAAACACCTGATGAATCACTTCTTGCGGATTGCCTGCCTCTTCTGCCCGAAGCAGAGCCAAAGAAGCTTCGCTGAGCATCTCTCCTGACTCAATAAAAAAAATGTCCGCCAGTTGACGATTGAGTTGCGTGTCGTCCACTATTTATCACCCTCTTGTCGCCGCCATACAGGCAGCCTAATAGTAACGGTAGTCCCTTGTCCCAGGTTGCTCATCACTTCTATATGGCCCCCGTGTTCCTTGACAATGCCTTGCACAATTGACAATCCTAGGCCCGTGCCAGTCTCATGATCACTGGTATAAAAAGGTTCAAATATCCTAGACATTGTGCTCTGGGGAATGCCACAGCCATTATCAGTTACCATAATCACTATCCACTCTATTTCACCAGCGTACTGAAATACACTGACGCTAATGGATCCTTGCTCGGGCATTAGCGTATGGATTGCTTTCAGTGCATTATGGAACAGATTAATGAATACTTGTTCTAGCTGCTGGGCATTGCCATAAATCATTACGTCTGATTCTATGGTTATTCTCATGTCTACTGCATTGGACAATTCTTTATTACTGCGAACCAAAACCCACGCTTCTTCCAGACATTGAGACAATCCGACACCTGTTTTTTCCCTCTGTTGCTGGCTAGAAAAAAATTTCAGACCACTAACAATGTTCGCAATACGCTCAACGCCCCGGATGACTGCTTCAACGGGGCGCTTGTACTTGACGTCAGTCACACTGGTCTCTGAGTCCTGGTCAAAGTGACGATCAAGCATACGTGATAACAATTCCGCATTCATTTTGATAAATGTCAGGGGATTATTAATTTCATGAGCGACGCCAGCTACCAGACGCCCGATACTAGCCAATTTTTCTTGGTGAATGAGGCTGGCTTGCGCCAGGCTGCTATCCTGTAAAGCTCTGGCCAGTTGAGCATTTTTTAACACCAATGCATCTTCTGATATCCTTAAGATGCTTTCGATTCGCTTACGCTCTGCAATCTCATTTTCCAGTTCTAAATTGATGTGCTGAAGTTCCTCGTTAGCGGCGAACAGTTCCTGGGTTCTCTGTTCTACTTTGACTTCCAACCCATCGCGAGCTTCTTTTAATGCCTCTGCAGTATGCTTTTGCTGTTCTGAAATAGCCAGTAGCATTTCATTATAGTGATTTAAGTTGTCACTATACTCTTTAACCTTTAAGATATTAGCAACCCTTATGATTAGCTCCGTAGCATTAATGGGTTTAGTAAGAAATTCGTTGACCCAGCTTTAAGGCCTTTTAGCTTAGATTGTGAATCGTTTAAGGCAGTGACCATGACAATCGGAATGTTTTTCAAGCGTGGGTTATTCCTTATGCGCCTGCAAACTTCAAACCCATCGAGATCAGGTATGATGCCGTCAAGCAAAATAACATCGATGGCTATTTCCCTAAGTTTCTGCAAAGCCTCTTGACCGCTGCAGGCAATTTCACACTCATATGCTCTAGCATGCGTTTCATCAAGATTGCATTGCTGGACATGTCATCAACAATCAAAATTCTTTGCTTGCTATTTATTCCTGTCATAGCCTATTAACCGCTTTGACGATCTCTTTAGCTATGTTATAGGATGGTGCAATAATCTCGGCGCCGCCCCGTTCGATAGCCTCACGGGGCATACCGAACACTACGGCGGTGGACTCGGCTTCGACGATGGTGATGCCACCAGCCTTACGAATGGCCACCATGGCATCAGCTCCATCCGAGCCCATACCAGTTAAAAGTACACCAACGGTACGCCTGCCGAAACTTTCTAGTATGGAATGCATGGTTACATCAACTGAGGGCGTAAATAACGTCCCTTCCGGCAGAGATGTCAGCCTTACAATATGTTCACTACGGGTAATATGTTTCCTAACGACTAGATGCATCCCGCCAGGTGCCAGCAATCCTTGCCCATTGACTAGAGGATCGGAATTCTTAGCCTCCTTAAAAGGTATCTGACAATGCTCATCCAGTCGTTTAGCAAAGGAAGCGGTAAACATGGGCGGCATATGCTGTACCACCACGATAGTCGCATCCAAATCAGTGGGAATGAGAGGCAGAATATCCATCAAAGTTCCTGGACCACCTGTGGAGACACCAATGACTACCACCTTTTGGCTGCCTGGTCTCGTTACTGTCGTCACCTGGCGTACAGTTTCTTTCTTAGTACTCTTAGCTTTACTGAGAACGGTCGGGCGTCGTTTTTTTTGAGTCATGGATGCTTTAATCTTAGCCAGTAACTCCTTACCAATAATATGCAAGTTATTCGATACCGTCCCTGAAGGTTTGCCCACATAATCAAAAGCGCCCAGTTCCAGAGCCTCAAAGGTAGTGATGGCTCCTTCCTGGGTTAAGGAGCTTAGCATAATAACCCTTGCCTCTGGATGTTGCTCAAATAAAAGCATCATACAAGTAATACCATCCATCACTGGCATATTGATATCCATGGTCACAACATCAGGACGTAGCTCAGCATCTTTGCTTAAGGCATCCTCGCCATCGCGCGCCATCCCTACTACTTCAATGGCAGAGTCGGTTTCTAGAATGCGACGAATGGCCTTACGCATCATGGCGGAATCATCTACGATCAATACTTTGATTGGATTCATAATTCACCTTCTATCTATATATAGCGCAATACATAATCCATATTTGTCATTGCACAGTATGAAGCAATCTCATAACGCGCGGAGAGATTGCTTTAGACTTGGCAATGACAGTCACTTAGTGCGTCAGATATCCTACTACATGTTTGTAAAGGCAATCATCTGGAATGGGGTATAACCCTATACCCCATTCCGGACAGATCAACCATATAGCTATTACTTTCTCAATGTGTTGTCTCTATTAAGCACCAATCTTTAGTACCTGAGCAAGGTCGATAATCATCACCATACGCTTACCATCATTTAATTTAGCTACCCCGTTAATATACTTGGCATCCAAATCTTCTGATACAATCTGGGGAGTCACTTCCACTAAACTGCTGTCAAAGCGTAATACCTCAGAAACAGTATCCACCATCACACCTGTCTTGCGATTACCCACATCCACAATAATAATGCGGGTGGCATCATCACGCTGTTTTTCAGCTAATCCAAAGCGCCGTCTGAGGTTGAGAACTGGAATAATATTACCGCGAAGATTCACCAGACCGTCAATATAGACAGGGGCATTGGGCATATGGGTAATGTCCGTCATACGGTTGATTTCCTGTACATCCGTAATTTTGATGCCAAATTCCTCATTGCCTAGCTTAAAGGTCACTAATTGTTCTTCTGCAATGATATTGTTATTTTGCTTCCCAGCTACACCGTCTTCAGCCGTGGTTTCGCCTGAAAATTTCTGCACTACTTCTGCAGGCAGCAGTTTGGTCGCATTGAGACACATGAGTAGACGTTTTCCATCATTGAGTTTGGCTACACCTCGAATTTGCCCAGCTTCCTCATCGCTGAAAATCATGGGTGGCGGTTCTATCACAGTACGAGATATGGATATAACTTCTGAAACTTTGTCCACACGGAAACCAACAGACATCTGTCCCAAATCCACAATAATGATGCGTGCCTGATCATTAATCTGGATATTCTCAAGACCAAAAAACATACGCATATTGATAATCGGCAACAAATTATTTCTAATGGCTACCACCCCCTCAATGTAAGGCGCTACATTGGGCACTGCCGTAATTTGCTGTACTCTGATAATTTCCTTGACATGCATAATATCAAAGGCATACTCTTCCTTACCCAGCAAAAAAGTCACCAGTTGATCTTCCTCAATTTCCGTTTTTACAGAACTCTCGGCTCTTGCCGCTTTTATTGTTAAGGCTTCTTGCTTAATGTCCTCAATTTGTTTGACGCTGACAATGCTGCTGAGATTCAATGCCATAATAATGCGTTTGCCACCATTGAGTTTGACCATACCATTGAGAAAATCTACATCCATATCTTGAATTACTGCTGGTGGGGCTTCAATATCAGCTTGACTGACCCGTAGTACCTCTGATACACGATCCACCACAATACCTGTTGCTTTACCACCAACATCTAGCACTAGCACACGAGTGCTTCCATCCCGCTGACGTCGTGGCATCCCTAAGCGAGCCCGCCCGTCAATGATGGGTAAGATACTGCCTCGTAAGTTGCATACACCCTCGACATAACTAGGAGCCTGAGGAATGCTTGTCACTTCGGTTAGGCGAATAATTTCCCGTACATGCATAATATCGACGCCGAATTCGTCATTGCCCAAATAAAAAGTCACCAACTGCCGTTCTGACAGATCATCCTGCTTTATTTCAATTGCTTCAGCCATTGTTTATCCTCCTTTCTTTTCCTGGCCTTTTTACATATTTTGCAGTTATCTAGCCAGTCCAGAAATTTCTTCAATGGCTTCTGCCAATTCTTGCATACCTTTAGCCTGTTCTTGGGCTGCCAGAGTAGCTTCTGTATTGGCTTGATCGGCTTCCTGAGCAGCCGCCGAAATTTGTTCAATACCCCGTTTGGCCTGCTCAAGGGCTGTCAAGGATTCTTCAGCACCGTTAAACACTTCTTGCACAGCATTCAGAATTTGTCCCATAGCTTCTTCAATAACATTGAGATTATGAGTGGATTTTTTAGCATTTTCCACTTCCTGGGTCGCTGTTTTAGCTGAAAGTTCTATATCGCTGGTTACTTGTTGAATTTGGTTTTGGATATTACGCACCAAGTCTTTAATCTTATCCGCATTATCGGCCGACTCATTAGCCAGGGTGCGAATATCGCTCGCTACCACGGAGAAACCTCTTCCAAATTCACCAGCACGCGCCGCTTCGATGGAACCGTTAACAGCTAACATATTGGTTTGAATGGTCACATTGACAATGGCATCCACAATTATATCAATGCGTCTGGTCGTATCCTCTAATCTCTTAATATTCTGCGCTGATTTAAAACTAGCCTCAGCCGCACTAGAAACGCCACTAATAATGTTATCGACTTCCTGTTTATTGGTCAACAGTACGGACTGGACTCCGCTAACTACACCTTGAGACTCCTGTGCGCGAATTTTCATCTGCATGGCAGCCGATGCTAGGCGTTCACCTAAATTGGCACCTTTTACCGTCAACTCAGCTTGCATTCTAGCCCCTGCACCTAGTTCTTCCATGGTCTTCATGATTTGTCCAGCAGCCGTGCTAGCTTCTTCTACATTGGCTGACAGCTGTTCGGCGGCGGCGGCCAATTCTTCCGATGATTTTTGCGCATCGGTGGAGACCTTAAGTTGTTCCGCTAACTCTGACAATTCATTCGCGGCCGTACTCATTTCATTAAAAGCTTTATTCTGTTCTTCAATTGTGGAGGTAATTTCTTCCGTGGCAGCGCCCTGTTGTTCACTGGCAGCAGCGACTTGTTGGGTAATGCCCAGAAATTCCCGACTTCCATCGGCAGCCATTTTAGCGTTTTGTGCTACCTCCGTTACCCCTCGTTGTACGGTGCCCATATCTTTTGCTATTTTTGCAAGATCGGAGGTGATTTTCTTGGCATTTTCCACCTCTTCATTGGCAGCCTTACCAGCCTCTTCTACGTCTTTCACAACAACCTTGACATTTTCTTGAATCTCACCGACTAAGGCGCGAATGTCCCGAGCTGATTTCTCGGAAATTTCCGCTAAATTACGCACTTCGTCAGCGACTACAGCAAAACCGCGACCATGTTCACCAGCTCTAGCTGCCTCAATAGCAGCATTTAGAGCCAGCAGATTGGTTTGATCGGCGATGCGCACAACAGCTTCCACAATATTGCCCACTTCTATTGCTTGGTTCTCCAGTTCTGCTACCAGTCTACCAGACTGCATATTGGTATCAGCAGCACTCTTGACACCATTAATTAACTGTTCTACATCAGCACTGGTTGTCCTCACTAGAGTCTGGGCAAGATTCACCTTATCCAATGACTCTTTGGCCCGTTCATCTGCCACTATACCCGCTTTTTCAATCTGATTGACGGCCGCCCGGCACTGTTCAGCAGCTGAAGCCGCTTCTTCGGCACCAGAGGCAACTTGTTCCATCGTGCCGGCTAGTTCTGCCGCTGCATTACTTGCTTGCTCGATCCCTGCTGCCATCTGCTCTGTAGCGGTAGCAACGCGTTCAGCCAGTTGTTGTTGCTTGGCTACTGTTCTTGACCGCACTTTATCCATAGCTCTGCGTTTCGCCAAATCCCGTTTAAGACTCATTTGTTCTGCAGAATCCACGCTTGCACTGGGTTTACTGGCTATTGATTTACCTATGGTTGTATTTGGCTTTGCTAATTTTTTTCCATAAATAAAAATCCCCCTTCAATTTCTTATGCTATGCTAGCAATTGCTTGTACCTACTTTTTTGATCAATGCTGAAACATTAAGTACCAACGCCACCTTGCCATCACTAGTTACGGCAGCACTTCCTATATACTCACTATTCTTCAAGTAGTCTGGCAAAGATTTAAGTACAATTTGCTGTTCATTGTGCAATTTATGAATCAGTAAACCTATTTTATCCTGTCCATTGGTGACTACCACTACTTGTACGCAGTCCTCTGTTTGCTGCATCCCTAAGAGCTCAGCCAGAGCTACTACCCCTAAGACAACGCCTCGATGATAGAGCAGCTGCCGTCCACGTTTACATACTAACTGTTCATACGTCACTTTCACTATCTCAACCACATTATCTACAGGAACAATTAAAAATTTACCAGACGCTTCAACTAATAACCCACTACATCTCATGCTAGAAGGCGGTAGTGTAATCCTTATTTTACTACCTTTGCCTGACAGGCTAGTTATTTCTAGTTTCCCTGGCAAAGCATCCCTTTGGTGGTATACCTCATTCATGGTAACCATCATATTAGCAATTTCTAGCACCTCGGCATCTGCATCAACTCCCTTCATGCTCTGGCCATCATCTTCAACCTCAATTACAATTTGTTTACCTGAAAGATAGGACCTAAGCCAGATATGTCCTTGTGATTCTTTACCCACTGCTTCCCGCTCTACTGGAGGCTCAATGCTAAGTTTAGCCATAGTGCATATTATTTTTAGCAGTAGATTAGATAACTGTGGAACAATGATCTTATCTACTGTGATATTCCCGCCCTCGAGCGCCAAACAAATATCTTTCCCTGTAAGACGTCCAATATTGTTAACGATATGAGAGAATTGTAGAAAAATCAGTCCCAATTCAACCTTGCCTATGGACATGACCGTCTCTTCTAATTCAGTAGCGATCCGGTTGACAAATTGCCCTACATTCCTCGCTTCTCGCGACAAATCAGGTAGATTATGCTCCATCATCAGTTTACGGGATAGCTGACTAAAAGCATTGTTAGTTGTCGTTAGTTCTTCAATAATAGTGAGTAATTCTCGGATTTTCTCATCACTCACCGTAGTAGGTGTACTGATGGTTCCTGCTACTGGGTTCCGATCTCTATGACTACCTTCAGCTCTTCTTTCAGGCTGAACCTCCAGCTTTACTGGAGATGTCTGAATAATAAGAGGCAATTTGCTCACTAATACCCCAGGCACCAATACAAGAGCAGCATTAGTTCTGTTCTTTAATAGCTGTCCTATGAAATCGATAAGATAATCATTTTCCTGGGCGCAAGCCAGTTCAATCTCTAGTTGTTCCGTTCCCTGAAGCTTTGCACTTGCCTCACTGAGTTCACCTATCATTTCTCCCAATATATTCTTAGCATCCAGCAATACAGCTACTGTCATAACATCTTCTATCTGCAGATTCCCACAGCGCATAACCTCCAGCATTGACATTGCCTGGCGAATCAGCATCATCATTTCCATTAAACCGAAAAATGCGGCCTGTCTTTTGAGAGTCTGTAACTGAATAATGATACCGTCAATAATTAACCTGGACTGGGCAGTATCAGGAGTTACTTTCAGCCGCAATGCCTCGCCTGCTATTTCTTGCAAATATTCCACCGCTGCTGCTAAAAACACTTGGAGTGTTTCTAGTTCATCTGTAGTAAATCCATATCTCACGCCCTTATGCCCCCCTACCTGCCAGTCCCATGTTACCACTTTAAATACTTGTTATTCTAAGCAACGTATACCTCGCATTACCTTCGTCAAAGACTATTCGACCTGGCTCAGTCGTCACAATAGATGTCCCATTTTGAATATAATAAAAAAAAATGCAAATCCGACATTTTTTGCATTTTTTTATATTTACTTTGCACTTGTTTATAATTATAAGTATAACCGAATGCTTATTTTGTCGAATCGTGTCTATGAATAGCATTTATTTATAAACAGAAAAACTGGTCCAGATTAAACCTAACCAGCTCATTTTCGTACCTATTCAATTTCATATTAAAGATATGTATCATCAAGCAAACTTAGAATCAATTCTAGGCAAATAAAAAGCCACCTTAGGAACGTTAAATTAAATAACAAGTCATTTGATGTTTAAGGCAGTTTTAAATTCAAATAAACAGCACACCGCTCCCTATAAAATAATCTCTCATATTGTCTAATATAGGATCACATATGCTAGTATCCAATTTATTGTGCATTTCTTCTTCAATCACTTTCATCGCTGCAAATGGTGTTAGTTTAGGGCGATAGGCCCTATCTGAAGTCATCGCATCATATATATCAGCGACGGCAACTACTTTTGCATATTCATGAATTTCGCAATCTTTTACACCAAAAGGATAACCACTCCCATCAATACGCTCGTGGTGTTACAAAACACCCATCTTCGTGCCCTCGCAAATCACATTTGAATTTTCGAATAAATTATAGCCCACTTCTGGGTGTTCTTTTATTGCCTTAAACTCTAAATCCAACAATTTACCAGGCTTATCTAGTATTAACAAAGGCACACACAGCTTTCCAACATCATGAAGTAACCCTGCCATAACAAGATTTCTAGACTCATCACCGCTATAATTTAGCCAACTGCTAAAAATCCCTGCAATCACTGCGACGTGTACTGAGTGCTGGAATGTATAATCAGAATGTACCTTCACTTCATATAAATAATCCCGCACTCCAATTACGTTGATTAAAGGTCTTATCATTTAATCCGCCAGTTTATGCATTTCCTTTACTGGAATTTGTCCAGATTGTCGAATATCCGCAGTAATTGGCTTTACAGTCTTAATAACGTCTTCATATTTCTCAATAAACTCTTCTTTAGCATCTACACCGTCATTAATATAAAGAGATCGTACACCCCAACTAAGAAGATGATTAATGTACGTTTTCGTTAGGCATGTATCTTTGTGTAGCAATGAGATGCCCTCTCTAGACACAACTTTACGACCTACCATCATCCCCGGAGTTAAGTCCGCTGTTTTAATGAACCTCATAGAAATCCTCCCCACGGATATATAACTAGATTCTTACCGTACCTCATTTTTTAAAAAATACTCATGCAAACGTAGGCGTAAAATAAAACCTGCCTCGCTAGCGAGGCAGGTAATCAGTTATTCTTATTGGGAAGGGAACCCGACAAATGTCAGGCAATGTAGTTGACCATGGAAGCAAGTCATCCAGAGCTATTGGATCGACTGCATCAATATTTGGCAGCTTTTCAAAAAGGTAGTGCAAATAATAATAGGGGTTTAGCTCATTCTGTTTGGCAGTCTCTATTATGCTATACTATGATAGCGTTCCTCGGGGGGAAACTTCGTTTAAATTTCGCTCAATGACAAATAATTGATTGCGGGATATCTACTTTTCTAAGCCATACAAATCTTCGATTTTTTTACTGACCAAAGCATGTGCATCTTTGATGGCTTGATTATAAATAGCTGGACCTACTTGTTGAATCATAAAATCCATTAATAATGCAGCCGATAGATTTCCAATTTGTTCATCTCTTTCATCAAGAAAATATTTTTGAATTTGAAAGACTATCTGATCTTTCAATTCTTTTTCTAGTTTAAATTTTTTCATAATTAACATCACCTTTCATATGTACAGCCATGTTGAGTGTAAAGCCACATTAAATACAAAGGGACTTTGCATATTTTCAAACCCTACATTGCTAGCAAAATATCTACTTACCATAATAAACAAAGATATGTCTATTTGTCAATTGTGCATGTAGTCCCATAACTCGGGAATACTATGGAATCATTATCTATAAAAGAGGTATTAGTATGAATCAACAACTTCTGACCCATGGGCTAGGTTTCCCGCCCCAACATCAAAACCAACAACCTGGCATTGAATCACAAATGAATCCCCTCCCCATTTCCATTGATGAACACTACTTAGCCAGTGGTAAGCTAAAAAACAAGGTCGCGTTAATCACTGGTGGCGACAGCGGTATCGGCCGGGCCGTGGCATTGGCTTTTGCAAGGGAGGGAGCGCATATTGTTATCGCCTATCTTAATGAACACGATGATGCCGCAATCACCAAGCGTGGTGTGGAGCAGGCAGGCACAAACTGCTTAACAATTGCTGGCGACGTGGGCAATGAAGACTTTTGCCAACAGACAATAACACAAACAATCAAAGAATTTGGGCAGTTAGACATCCTGGTAAATAACGCTGCCGAACAACATGTTCAATCCAGTATTGAAAACATTTCCTCCTCACAATTAGAAAAAACCTTTCGCACCAATATTTTTTCTTACTTTTACTGCACTAAAGCCGCTGTTCCTCATTTAAAAAGTGGCAGTGTCATTATTAATACAGCCTCGGTTACGGCCTACGCTGGCAATGAGCAATTGATTGATTATGCCGCGACGAAAGGCGCTATTGTAGCATTTACCCGTTCCCTGTCCCTCTCTCTCATTAAACAAGGTATTCGTGTCAATGGCGTAGCCCCAGGACCCATCTGGACACCTCTGATCGTAGCTTCCTTTAACGATCAACATGTGGCCGAATTTGGTCAAAATACTCCCATGTTACGGGCAGGCCAGCCCGCTGAAGTCGCTCCCTGTTATGTATTTTTAGCTTCCAGTGATTCAGTTTATATGTCTGGACAAATACTGCATATCAATGGTGGCGTTATCGTAAACGGATGATTACCCTATGACAAAAAGCTAGCCGAAAACCTATAACACTTTGCTGTAAGGTTTCGGCTATTTGCTTGTTTGTTGATGTGCTGACATCGAAAATTCCACAATGGCCTATTGCATGATTATCGCCGACCATTCCTGCTTTTTTATGCCTGCTTCCTCCATTCCATTAAAAAAAGGCTTTTTCGAATATGCATTTCACGTTATACTATTACTAAAGAAGATCATGGGATTGGAGATATTTGATATGCAGGAAAGTTGCACAAATCAGCTAGAACATATCTGTGCTAGCATCGTACCTATTTTTAAGACTCTTAATTATACTGAACTGCAAAAAATTAATACTTTAATTAAGAAAAAAAATTACCCCAAAAGCACTATTCTCTTTTCTAAAGGTGATGCCACGAGTCATTTACATATTGTACGATATGGCCGAGTAAAACTCTACGAAACTTCTGAAGACGGTCGTCAACAAACCCTAAGGCTGCTAGAACCTGGCGATTTTTTTGGTGAGCTTGCCTTAATTATGGAAAAACAACACTACTTACTAAATGCTGAAACCTTAGAAGATACAGGAATTTGCTTACTTTCCCGTGATGATTTTAAAGAACTTATACACCAAAATCCAGAAATTTCATTAGGTGTCATGCAAGCTTTAACGGATAGACTTGCCTATGCGGAAAATTTCATCAGTACTCTTACTTTAAAAACCATTGAACAACGACTCATTTCCTGGCTATTAGCCATGGCCGAAAAGGAGGGCGTATTCACCCCTCAAGGAATCAGACTTACCATTAATTTGCCAAGGCATGAGCTAGCCAGCTTATTTGGCACAACACGCGAGACAATCAGCCGAAAATTGTCAAAAATGCAAGCTGACGGCTTAATTACAATCAACGGTCAAAAGCAGATTATGATTCTAAATAAGGCTGAATTGACTTCTCTAGCACAACTTTAAAATTAAAATTATTCAACAGGAGGCTTTTTATGGAACTTATTGGTAAAGCATTAATTGCACAGGGTGGTGGCCCGACAGCAGTTATTAATCAAAGTATGGCGGGGATTGTCGCTGAGGCACGCAAGTATGGACAAATCACTACAGTCTACGGAGCCCTTCGTGGTGTAGAAGGTATCATCAATGAAGATTTCATTGATTTGACTCAAGAAACTTCCTTTAATCTGGAGCAGGTGGCACAAACTCCATCATCGGCTCTACTATCGACGCGAGTAAAACCTGATGCAAATTACTGCAAGGAAATCTTTAAAGTCTTAAAGGCCCATGATATCCGTTATTTCTTTTATATCGGTGGTAATGACTCCGCTGATACAGTACATATTGTAAGTGAACAAGCTAAACTAGATAATTATGAATTCCGCGCTATTCATGTACCAAAAACAATTGATAATGATTTAGTCATCAATGACCATACCCCAGGTTATAGCTCTGCTGCTCGTTTCGTTACCCAGGCATTTGCCGGTGTTAACCTTGATATGAAAGCATTATCAGGAGTCTATATTGGTATTGTAATGGGCAGAAATGCTGGCTTTTTAACAGCAGCAGCTGCTGGTGCACAAAAGCACCCTGAAGATGGTCCACATCTCATTTATTTACCAGAACGTCCTTTTATGGTCGACGTTTTTGTTGCTGACGTAAAAAAAGTCTATGAACAATATGGCCACTGCGTTGTGGCTGTCTCGGAAGGAATCAAAGACGCCGCTGGCACACCGATCATCCTCAGTTTACTCAAAGATGTAGAAAAAGATTCCCATGGCAATATAACTATGTCAGGGACAGGGGTATTGGGGGATTTGCTCACTCAAACTGTGAAGCAAGGCCTGGGAATTTCCCGTGTACGTAGCGACACCTTTGGTTATATCCAGCGCTGTTTCCTCGGCTGCGTCTCAGATGTTGACCAACAGGAAGCACGTGAAGTGGGCGAAAAAGCCGTACAATTTGCCCTCTCTGCCAACTGCAACGGGTCAGTTACCATCCACCGAGTAGGAGACTATGGGGTAGAATACCAACTCACTCCCCTGGTTGAACTGGCAGGTAAAACTAAGTATATGCCCGATGAATTTATAAATTCCACAGGAAATCATGTCACCGCTGCATTCAAGAGCTATCTTAGACCACTCCTTGGTTCTAACATGCCCCCAGTAGCCAGATTAAGAGCTCCTAAGGTTCCTAAAATTTTAAAGATAGAAAAGTGCTAGCGCAACCTTTTTGTAAAACTTATCAATTTTGATACAACAAGTAAGGATGGTGAAAAAATGAGGGTTTCAGTTCTCGGTTGTGGGCGTTGGGGAACATTCTTAGCCTGGTACGCTAATAAAATTGGACATACCGTAACATTATGGGGCCGGGAAAGTTCTAAGAATTACTTGGCACTAAATAAAACTAGAAAAAATGATTATTTAACCTTGCCTCATGATGTTATGTTAACTAATTCTTTAGAACAAGCAGTTTCTTTTGGCGAACTCATCATTATATCCATTAGTTCTCAAGAATTAAGGTTATTTTCCGAGCAACTACGTCCTATAGAAACTACCAGTAAAATATTCGTTTTATGTATGAAAGGATTGGAAGCATCAAGCGGTAAAAGGCTTTCCCAAGTTTGTAATGAAGTCGTAGGCAAAAACATAAATTTAGCAATTTGGGTGGGCCCGGGTCACGTACAGGATTACCATAATGATATCCCTAATTGCATGGTCATAGATTCTGAAAATATTGAGATTACTAAAAAAGTTGTTGAAGAATTTAGTAGTGACTTAATACGACTTTATTATGGCAGTGATCTGATCGGCAATGAAATTGGCGCTGCGGCCAAAAACGTAATGGGAATCGCAGCTGGAATGCTTGATGGCTTACATTATAGCAGTTTAAAAGGTGCGCTGATGGCTAGAGGCACCAGAGAACTATCACGTCTTGTACAGGCCATGGGCGGAAATGGACTGACGATTTATGGTCTAAGCCACCTTGGTGATTATGAAGCAACATTATTTTCTCAGCATAGTCATAATAGAAAATTTGGACAAGCTTTTGTAACTGGCGAAACCTTTGATAAGTTAGCTGAAGGTGTGGCAACAGTTCAATCCTTGAAATATCTATCACAACAATATGAGGTTGATTTACCGATATGTAATGCAGTATATGACATTTTATTCGAAAATAAGGATACCAAAGAAACTTTATTAAATTTATTTTTACGACCTGTCACTTTTGAATAAGCCTAGTTCTTTCATAAGAAAAACGCTTGCGCATCCTTAAAAATAAACATAGAGACATTTTTAACCACAGAGGCGCAGAGAACACAGAGCAAAAATCATTATCATTAATCCTCTGCGATTCGTATAACTTAGCTGATGAATCTATTCCCATACTACGTTGTGTTGCGTTAGCGGCATGGGTATTTCTATAGAGTAAGAAATAAAAATAAGGCCTACATACATTTTTGAGTTTGTATGTAGGCCTTATTTTTACTTTTTATGAACAAATATCATTCTAGTGTATATATTATATAAAGAATTTTTTAGGGGGTAATTCTGTTGGAAAATCTAAATCCGAAAAAATTATCTGTGATATTTCGTTCTGGAGTTACCCCACAAAATCCAATTATTCCCCGGCGTTATACGTTAACTCACTCTGATAGAACCGCAGAGTTATTTCTAACAATCGGAAGGGCCTATGCCTATGAAGAAATTGGCCCCCTGAGAGATGAAGTACGGGCCAAATGGGTGTTTACTGATAACCAATATAAGCTATATCTATCTGTTTATGTTGGTGGGGCCTTTGAAAAGAACATCGCCGCTAAACGTTACCAGATTTTCGCAAAAGAATTGCCCCTTGCTTTAGAAGCCCTACGTTATGGCGATAAACTTTTCTTTACTCATCATCCCCCATTGGATTTTTCTCCAATTTGGGTGCATTTCCAATCTGTTTACCCTGAATTTAATCACACTGCATTTTGGGGAATGCCAGAGCAATATCGATAAATATAGTTAAAAAGATGATTCCTTATCTATTTAAATATTCCACAAGGCTTACCCACAGGTAAAAAGGCTTTGCCAAAATGATTGTTCAGCACCACTGCCGCTGAGCCGTAAAAAGAAATTAAAGAAATGATCAGTTCCGTCCAGCCTGCTAGACTATGTGCCCAGTGGACACCAAAAGAATCTGCTGCCATAAATATAAATAAAAGATCAATAAAAATAAAGTCTATCAATAATACTTTATTTGTTTCCAAAGAACCAATCGTCATGGCCAAGGAAAAGATCAAATAACCAATAAATGCAACCCCCAGCTGGTGAACATCCGTGCCAGCCTTCAATACTTCGCCAAAAACGCCCATGTTGATTAACCAACAACCGGCAACTGAAAACCAGAACAAAGAGTATGCGCCAAAAACTGTAGCCCCAAAAACATTGTTATGCTTGAAATCATAATTAGCTGCCATCAATTGGGCATACGCCCCTAAAAATATGGCCCATGGAATTACATATGATAAACCTGTTGTCCAACCAAGCTTTTGCGTGGATGCTACCAAGGTAACCATTGCGAGACCAAATAACCCTAATCCACCAGGATCGGCGACAACAACCTTAACTTTTTGTGCTTCATTAGTACTCATAAAAAACCTCCATTAATTATTCACAATCTAAATTACCACACAAACAAAATTATTGTCAATACGCTAAAATGTAACAATATAATATCTAGTGATTGCTTGAAAACAGTGAATATTTGCAGGATTTCATTTTCATCTTTTTGCTAATACATAAAGATGAAAATATTGAACTCATACTTCATAATATCCAATTAACAATCTACAGCATATAGTATAGTAAGATCTTGATAGAGTACAAGGAGGAGATCATTATGGAAACTAGACCGTATTACAAAAAAAATAATTATAATTATGGTCATGTTAATTATGAAATGGACGACGAATGTGAGGACGGTGACGAATCCTGCCCAACAGATCCAGATTTGCTGCTTCTGCGGCAAAATGCTAAAGATGAACGAGTAGCCATCGCTTTCTATCTGAGAGCAGCAGCAAAAACCAATGGAGCACTCTGTGAATTGTTTTTTCATACGGCGCAAGATGAAATGATCCACTTTAGAAAGTTAATGATACTCTTGGCCAAATATGACCCTATACAGGCCCAAGCCTTTGAGGAGGTAGGAATTAACCTGCCTGATGAATTAAGAAAATCTCCATCTATTAAATGCTGCCCCGAGGACAAACTCGAAATCATCGATTTACTCACTAAAGCCATTGTGGACGAATTAGCAGCCATTAATATGTATCAAGAGAGCTACGAAAAAGCCGACCATGACGACGTGAAATCCCTGTTTTGTAATAATGGCAGTGATGAAAAACACCATGTTGCTGAATTTTGGAAAGCACTGATGGTTTGTACCAAAGAAAATATCCCCATATCCTAAGTATAAAACCCACGTTAAGGCCAAAGAAACTATGGTTTCTTTGCGTTTAACGTGGGTTTTTCATTTCATTTAATCACTCAAAGAATTGACTTACTCGGACTGGTTTCTTTTTTTGTCCCTGGGAAGACATACATCATAAAAATCATAATGAGGATGGTCAATAAAATTGCTGTTGATTGACCATTGAGTATCCCGAGCCCCTTACCATCATTCCCGAATTGTAGAAATAAAGTGACGACGATTCCTGCAATCGCAGAAACAAAAGCAGCAGTTGTACTAGGGCGCTTAGAAAAAAGTCCAAAGAGTAAAGGTGCTGTCAACGAAACTGACATGAGAGAATAAAAAATCGATAGAGCAGTAATAATATTAGGCAAGATAATGGCCACACAAACTCCCAGTACACCAGCCACCGCCGCAACGACCCGACTACTTTGTAAAAGCTTTTCATCAGAAATATCGGGTCTGATAAAGGTTTTGTACAAATCCTTGGTGAAAGAAGATGTAATCATATATAAAACGGCGTCGGCTGCGCTCACCTCAGCGGAAAAAATTGCCGCCAGGGCTAAAGCCGATGCCCAAAATGGCATACATTCTTTCATGACGATCGGCAGTGCCAATTCACGTTCCGTCAAATTAGGAACAATGGCTGCTGCTGCCATACCAAGAAATGCTGGTACCAGGGCAAAAGCTAACATCACAAGCCCACATAAACATGTGCCCCAAATGACAGTTCTTTTATTTTTTGCCCCATAAACTTTGCCGATCAGACCTGGAGAGATAAAGAAGGATGGGGTCAGCATCAAGAAAAAGCCTATAATTGCACTGGCTCCTACCCCATCAAAGCTAAAATAACTAGCAGACTTAGCCGAATCCGCCATATTATCGATAATCGCAGTCTCAAGACCACTCCACCCACCAACAAAACTCAAAACAAAAGGCACGGCAATCAGAAAGCCAATCAGCTTAACCGTTGCTTCAATAATGTTTACATAAGCCGCCGCCAATAGCCCACCTGCACCAAAATATAAAACAACAACTACCGCACCAATTAAAATGCCTACAGTTTTCGAGATGCCAGCTACAGCAGACAATATCCATGCAATCCCCATGAGCTGGCCGGCGAAAATGGCCACCGTACCAATCGCCATCATCAACGATATTAAACCCCGAAAATTTTTGTTATACCGATAATCTAGATAATCTCCTAAAGTATAAAAATCATGTTCTTTAGCCAACCGCCAAATAGCAGGCCCAACAATAAAGGCCAAAACAAAAGTACCTACTGCCGAAGCCACAATCCACCAGGCCGCCGATATTCCTACTTTAAAACCCAACCCTGCAACACCAACCGTTGACCCAGCACCAATATTAGGAGCAACCATGGTGATGAAAAGCAGCGCCGGTCCAAACTTTCGGCCACCGACAAAATAATCGGCTGAACCCTTGACCCGTTTTGTAATAATAAAACCAACACCGATCAATAACATTGCATACAGTACAATAACCCAAGTATACCCATTCATTTACAGACTACTCCCTTCGAACTTATCTATAACGTGTTAACTATTTTTCCCCAAAATCCCCTTATATCAATGGCATGGCGATTCCATTTTAACATATCTTTATATAAAACATTCTCCGAGCATCATAACATATTTTAAAGCCTCTGAACATTTTTTCTCTGTTTTGGCCAATTTATATTCTTCATTTTTTTTATAAATGTATTTTTGTCCTTTGTTAGGAGGGTTTTGTGTTTTTAGGGAGAATACTATATAGCATTGCCAGTAACAACTGAGCTAAAGGAGGATGGGAATGGCTTTAACTGTAAAAAAATTCGGTGGCAGTTCAGTCGCTACAGCTGAAAAAATTATGGCGGTAGCGCAGAGAGTGTTACGCGAAAAAAATTCTGATGACAAAGTTGTCGTTGTAGTATCTGCGATGGGAGATACTACTGATGATTTGATAACCTTAGCCAAGGATTTAGTGGGACAGCCTTATCAATATACTCGTGAAATGGATATGCTATTATCAACAGGCGAGCAGGTAACCATTGCCTTATTGGCAATGACTTTTAATAAACTAGGACATCCCGCTGTATCATTAACTGGCTTACAAGCAGGCATTAAGACAAATAGCGCCTATACGAAAGGCAAAATCCTTAGTGTAGAACCTGAACGAGTATTAGAGGAATTGGCTAAGGGCAATATTGTCGTGGTGGCTGGTTTTCAGGGTGTTAGCAAAAATGGAGATGTTCTCACATTAGGTCGAGGTGGTTCTGATACTTCAGCTGTAGCTTTAGCTGGGGCACTACAGGCCGACTCCTGTGAGATATTCACAGATGTCGATGGTGTATATTCTGCCGATCCTAGAGTCGTAGCAGATGCAAGGCGTATGAAGGAGATTACATACACTGAAATGCTAGAAATGGCACGCCTAGGGGCGGGCGTAATGCAACCTCGTTCGGTAGAAATGGGTCAACATTATGGTGTACCTATTCATGTACGTTCAACATTCACCGAAAAACCAGGTACATTTATAAGGGAGGAATATACAGTGGAAGAAAAAGAATTTATTATTAGGGGCGTTACTCATGATACCAATGTTGCCAAGATTGCCATCTTGGGATTACCTGACATTCCAGGAGTTGCCTATAAAATTTTCTCTGCGCTAGCAAAGGCCAATATTGATGTGGATATGATTGTACAAAGCATTCGCAATACCGATAAAAATATTATTGATATGGTATTTACTGTTGCTTTACCAGATTTACCCCAGACTAAAATACTCGTCGAAGAACTTGGCAATGAAATGCAGGTTTTTGGCGTACTGGTCGATTATAATGTTGCCAAGGTATCAGTGGTTGGTGCCGGAATGCTTGGTCACCCTGGTATTGCCGCCAATATGTTTGGTGCCCTCTCTGATGCAGGAGTCAATATTGAAGTCATTAGCACCTCTGAAATAAGTATTTCTTGCCTCATTCAAGCCGATAAAGTCAAAGAAGCCGTTAACTGCATTCATACTCGCTTTTTCCCTCGTGATTCCGAATATAAAGAAATAGTATAATCAAAAAATGCGCCCACTGGGGCGCATTTTTTTGTTTTTCACTTGCCTTGTTCTATCAAATCTTCTTTTACGGATTGGTATTGCAGCTCCATCGCAGCTGGATGAATGCGCAGATCATCGTGAGCCAGGGTCAGTTTCTGCTCAATATTAATAGGATGATTAATGCCGCCTTTGATGGCTGGGCTATCTTTGATGCGATCACCAAGGAAGGCTTTATCATATTTGCCTGTACCATCATAAATGGTAACATGCTTGATAGGGGCTGGATTTTCTACTGGACTGTTCAGTGCCTGTACCCACGGGCTATTGGGATACAGTTCATCACAAACTACATTGATGCCTGGTGTACATAATTCCATACCATGATTGGCACCGGCAATCATCACATGAGTGCCCACTTTTTCTTCTAAACCATATACTTTAATAGCCTTACGCACAATGGTCGGCCCAAGAGAATGAGAGATGATATCAACTTTCTTCACTTGAGGATTAATGGTTTGCGAATAACGCAGCACTTCTTCCACAAAGTTTTTGATATCACCAATATTTTCATCATTGGCATCAATATTCTGGAGAGAATTGTATCCCCAACTAATAGCCCACAGCTCATTAGGTGTGTAGCCTTTGCTTAAAAAATATTTGTATACAGAGAGCCAGTCATTGGCTGCCCGCGTATTGCCATGGACGAAAATCACTGGGTTATGAGTAATAATACCTGCACCACCACCAAAGCCACCGACAGCAACGCCCTTTGTTTCATCAATAGGAGCATTAAAACCTTTGGGGAATGCTGTGGGCACCTGATAGTCTGCGGCATAGACCGTTAATGGCATACAGAGAGTCATTACGCAAACAAGTAGTAGAGCTAATGTCAGTTTCCTCATCGTAAAACCTCCTTCGTGTAATCAGTGGTACCGTCAATTATGTAGGGTAAGCCCCGGCGAAGCCAGGGCTTACCCTATGTGCCATTTAGAAGAAGAAGTTGAACGTTGTTTGGATGCTGTTGTTAACCCAGTCACCAACGATCGGTTTGCTACGGTCATAGCTAATCGTCAATTGTACATTTTTCCAAGGCACGGTGATGTAATCAAAACGCCATGCATTAACGCCATTATAGTTGTTCTGCCAAGTTCCATCAGCATCTGTTGTTAGTGGTACCCAGCTAAACGCACCACGGTTAGCTAACCCTGCCACACCTGTAGGCAAGTGACGGTAGGAAATTCCCCAACCATGGTCACCTTTTATAAAAGGATTTACCAATGAAGTATACAGAGCAGGCATGTAGTTAGTTGATTTATAATTCGACTGAAGGGCTACAAAATAGCCTGATTCTTTTTTCAATAAAGAACTTTTTGGTCTATTTTGAGCATATTCGAAGGAAAGAGCTAGACCACCCGTATTTGGTATTTCCATTGCACCGTTAATAACGCGTAAATCCATATCCTTATAAATAGCACCATTACCAGCATCACTTTTTAAAGTATATACGCCGATATCCATCGTCTTAGTAGGTCTGTATGTAGCTTCAACAAAGCTCACATCTTGACCACCATTAGTTGCACTAGGAACAGTAGCCGTCGAAGCAGTGCCACCAACGCGACCAGTACCCAATCTTACGCTAAGTTTATCAAATACTCTCGTATAATATAAACCTTCAGTATCACCAGTATTGCCGTAGAAAGCTCCTTTACCTGCATAGAGCCACATTTTACCCATTTCTACTTTTCCACCAAGAATATCTTTGCCCGTTACCCAAAAACGGTCAAATCTAGCGGTAGAATCAGCATTGTTATCAATGTTAAATTTCGCTTGCACTAGGCGAGCATCCCATTGCCATTGATCGCCAACTTTGCCGCTCATATATACGCGGATACGCTCCATAAATTGGTCTTGCTGGTCATTTGCACCAATACCACCAAAAGCTGCGCCACCACTAGTAGGTTTCAAGTTTGTATGGTTCCACTGAATCCGATTATCAAAAAAGAAACTCACGTTTTGTTTAGCTTCGACTTTGGCTAACCGCGCACCAATTTTAATCAAATCAGCATTATACTCTTGCACCAATTTATCAATGATCATCTTCTGCTTAGCATCAGCTTTGTCAACTTTCGTCATAACATTGGCGACAATTTGCGCCATTTCATAACGAGTCATATTTCTGTCACCACGGAAAGTTCCGTCGCTATAACCCTCAATAACACCCTCTTTTGACAGTTTTTGTATAGCATCATAGGACCAATGTTTCGCTGGGACATCAGAGAAAGTGTTTACTGGAGCGGCGAATGCTGGAGCTGTGAAGGCCAAGGTACAGGAAGCGGCAATAGCGGCTAATAGGACTTTCTTTTTCATGAATATTCCTCCTAAAATTTTTTCTACCAGATTCGACAAGGGCTTTGTCTATCAGGGCCGCAGGTTAAAGTATCCATGTTCCCTTACAGCCTACGTATCCCTATTTTGAGCGACGATTTAGTTGATAAACCGTCACGATAAACCATCATTTTAGAATCACATAAGTCACTAAATGGTAAGTCAATCGTCTGTGTGAAAATTCCTATAATTAATTCTATAAAATCCGAGTTACAATAAAGTTACAAAATCACTACACTACACATATTATTTTACCCTTTTAAAATTTCTGCCAATAAGCGATTATATTCTTAATGTTTTTCAAGTTTTGTCATATGAGCTGCCATTGATCTAATAGCTAGTTATGAGAATAGAGGCCACTGAAAAAAAAATTAGTCTTACACCCTCAAAAAAAGAAACAGAAGATGTGCCAAATTGATACCAATTTGGCGCATCTTCTGTTTCTTTTACATTTTTACTTATTAGTTTAAGTGATAAATACGCAGTGCATTTTCACGAAAAATATTTTTTGCGATCATAATTGCCGTATCCTCATCAATTATTTTTTCATCAATCATGCCTTCAAGTGCAAAGTAAATTGCATCGCGTCCCGTCCTTGCGCATGTATAAATATACCGTTCACCCCAAAGAACATCTGATCCATAAATAATTTTGTTCCATAGAACAGGCTTCTCAAGCCATTCTCTCACCATTTTGGCAATAATACGAGGGTGATTCGCAAACATAATACGGCCAGAAATATCAATGCAGACATTGTTAGGAGTTAAGCCACCTAGAGCAAGAACTTCTGCATTCTGGTATCTTGGATATCCGCCATGGAGTAGGACAATTTTTGCATCTTTTAACTGTTCGTCTTCCAATAGATTGGCAAGATTTAGCGGATCAAAATAGTTAACATAATTATCAGTGAGGGCGAAATGGAATTGTATTGCATTATTATTCGCAGTAATATTTCGCAAAATATACCAGACAAGGAAATCCTGTAACTTCCTGTAAGCATCATGATCACCCGCATGTGCTGCTTGATACAATGAGGGAACTTGCTGCGGATCAATTTTTTCAAAATATGTGTTACGAGCATAAGCAATGACAAACTTGAAAGCCGCCACATTCTGCGCTCTATATCCAGCTAATACTTGGTCAATAAATTGCAAATATCCCTCAATGCCCATTTCAAAATACTTGTATTGGTTTTTTAATTCTTTAAGATCATATTCAAAAAAACCTATGAAATAGCGACTTATTAAACGTTTTTTTTCCTCTGCATTATCAAAAGGAAACACAAGACAATCAACAGAAGGTACAAAGCGAATACGCGGATTACCTTGTAATGATTTTGGTATAGCGATATTAGCCATTAGTATGTCAACACCGGAATCATCTAAGAGCTGGTCAATCCAACTAGAGATATCTCTTCGCTTCTCCTCATATTCCTTTTTAATTTCTTCTCTTTTGTCTAAATTTTTTATATCGTCTTTGGAGAACCCATAAAACTTTTCATATGCTTCATAGTGCAACTCTGTTAGATAGGGGAACCCGCAAGCTGTTTCCTCTGGTGTTTTAAAAGGATCTACAGCAAAAGGTATACGATGATTCTCCGGTACTGACTCAAAAAACTTAGTGAAACCAGGATGTCCATGGTCATCAATAATACGAATTGTTTCAATGACCTCTTTCAATCTTTTATACAATGCATTAGCCTCCTTTTTTATTTATTATGCTTCCTTCAAATGGTCTTTGATTTTATTATACCTAGTAGGGGTTACACTGGGGTTACTAGCTAGTTACAGGACTTAGGAATTGTAATGTACTCGATACAGCACAAACCTTATTTCATTTTAAAGATGGTTCTTAGGATATAATTTGACTGTATATCTCAGTAGTTTTATCGGACTGTTTTACACATAATTCTTCCTGTAATATATCACAACATTTTTTATAAGTTCTAACAACCATAGGAATATTCTGCATATTCCCAAAACACTGCATTTTAAATTGATATGCTTGTTCCCAACATTTATCATGTCTAAGTAAAATATCTGCCCACTGCAAAGCCTCTTCATACCGTTCCTGAATGATACATAGTTTAGTCAACTTTTCCGTAGCATTCATAAACAGACTAAACAAATGCTCACGCTCAGCAAAGTACAACTCCTTTTGTAAATCGCAACCTAAATAGTTACCCCGATATAAGCTTATCGCTTTCTTGTATAATTGCTCGGCTTCTTTAGGATTTTGCTGTAATATTTTCATAGCCTGTTTTACTAAGTTTTCAAACTCATCAACATCTAGATAATACTGTGCAGACAAATTAAATTGGTATATCATCCCCTTCCTTTGGATAAAGCTACAGGGCTGACGTGGCAGTCTATTGGGTTCTAATACAATCATTAAATTGCTTAAGGTGACTTTAAAATTTCTGTTGGCAGCTTCAAAATCAGCTTCTGGCCATAAATAGGCTATGATCGTTTCTTTATGAAGTGGTGCGTATCTTGTTGTAAGTAATACGCCTAGCAACTGGCGCGAACTTTCTCGTTTCCAGCCAGACGCAGTGATTTCTTTGCCTTCGCACCACACCCTTAGTTGACCTAAAGCCTGAATACGCAACATATAAGGGTCCTTTGCTTGAGGTGGACTAACAGTTTTAATGGAAGCCAATCTATTCATTGGTTGCTCTTGTTGAGTATCCATACCTAACTGTCTGGCCTTTTTAAAGAAAGGAGCCGACGTAAAATTATTAACATCTCCTAAGAGCGAAGGAGTATTTAACAAAAAATGATAATTATAATCATTACATAATGATAGTAATCTAAAAAAACTATTTTTAAAATTTTCTTCCTTTTGAGTATGAAATGCAATATAAGTAAACCACCAAGCTGCTGCAGCTTGACCAAAATTGTCCCCGCAACGTTGGAATAACGTATTCCCTTTCCTCAAGTATTCTTCTGCTTCAACAAAATACTGACATAATGCTGCACTCATCCCTAGTGTATGATAAAGTATCGCTGTAAACCACCTGTCACAATATTTCTCAGCAATACCTATTCCCAAATGACCACATTGTTTGGCAGCACACCAATCACCTCTAATAGCATAGATAAGGCATTGTCCTTGTAGTACTTCGGTGCGGCCACGCGGTATATCTAGTTTAGAGGACATATCTAAGCTATGTTCATACGCAGACCAAGATTGTTCGATATCAGGATTCTGTTGGATCAGTAGTGCATGACCTAAACGAGCATATCCCACTGCCGATATAAAGGGTGAACTTAATTTATCACCTACATCAATACCCTGTTTAGCGGTATCTAAAGCATCTTCAGCCTGTCCAGCATAGGCATAGCACACAGATAAAATCAAAGAACTCTCTCTAAAAGAACATGGAACATGATATGTCTTTTTGTCGAAGGAACGTTCTTTTTCTATGAGGCGTATAACTTCTTGAATACATCCTGTTCGCAATAGAATACGTGCTTCCAAATTATTTTTATCTTCAAAATACATTTTATTTCGTGCAAGCCTACTATAGCGCTCAGCCCTTTTAGAATTCCCCTGATTAATCATATTCTCAGCCATTAAACCTAAAATAATTGCTTTTTTCTCTGTTTGCCCCTCTGGCAATACTTTGTATGCACGCCTTAAAAATTTTTGTGCCTGCAGTGGTTGAATAATATCGAGATAGATTTCTCCAATACCAAGATAAGCCGTACTTTCTCCTAGTCCATCATTTGCAGCATGATAGCAACTAGCGACCTTTTCATACAACCTTATAGCCTTTTTGTATTCGCACAGAAATCTTGCCTCATCTCCTAATGCTATTATAATATCTAGCTGGAGTTTTGCATCAGGTAACTGCTGCAAGAAATGATGCATCGTTCGACTCCTTCCACTGCACACTAAATCCCGACTAATTTTGCATAAAACTTCTATTGCCTTATCAAATTTCTTGCCTAAAATAAGATGTTGTAACGCCCGTTCTGGTTCACCCGATTTTAAATAATAATAGCCTGCTTTAATGTGAATAGATGAGAGATTGGGTATTCTCTTATTAGCTTCCTGTATTAAAAATTCACGAAACAATTGGTGATACCGATATGTGCCTTTTCCAACTTCCGTCAAGAACAAACTCTTTTTGAATATTGTTTCTAAATATTCATATTTAAAATCTAAGCCCAATATAAAACGACATATTTCTACATCAAAAGAATCTAAAATTGCAGATTGCAGCAAAAAACTTTGCAATTCACTGGATTGTTGAACTAATACCTCATGAGCAAGACATTCGAATAGAGTACCTATTTTTTCAATTTGTTCCTGCGCAGTTGCAACTTGTTGGTTCCCGCCAATGCAAGAATTGGTAAATAACCGAATAACCATAATCCATCCTTCAGTAAGGTCATATATATGCTGTATATCTTTTGCTGTATATCGATTAGGTATTACTTGATTAATAAATTCATACGTTTCATCATAACTAAACTTCAAATCAGCACCCTGTATTTCCAAAAGTTTTGCACCAACTTGCAAGCGAACAATTTCAGGTAAGTTAATTTTTTCACGTGATAAAATAATAACAATTAAATTCTGTGGTTTGCAGGCCAAAAAACGGTCAAAAAACTGCTGAATTTCTGAGTCCTTATGGATCAAATGCCAGTCATCAATGACTAACATAACTGGCTTACTTATTGTATGATCATAATTTTCTATACCTGCCATAAAAATTGAAAATACATTTTTCCAATTAAACTGTTTTTCATCCTCTATATGGGCAAAATACCATTCTCTAAATCCTGGATACAGTTGTTCTAATGCTCCTGCTAAATAGGAAGAAAACGTAAATATATTATCATCTTCTGGTCCGGGACTATACCAGCAACATGGGATATCTAATGATACTACTGCCTGCACTACCGCCGTGGTTTTACCATACCCTGCACCAGCGAATATCGACGCAACAGAATAATGAGCGCTATTAACAAGCTTAGCTTTTAAGTCCGAACGCCAAAGTACGTCATTGCCTAATTTGGGTATACTTAATTTACTTTTAAGTAGTATCGGTTGCATTGAATCATCCCCTAATCAGAAATAATAAAGTTCTATTATATAACTATGAACTTTTTATTTTGACAATAACTCTATCTCTATTTGTATATATTTGCCACATTACATGTAGACTCCTGCATTTGAAAGATATTTATTAATATTATCCGCAGATGTATCTTTTATCTAAAAATGATTACACAAATTCCTCAAAAGGCAATAACCCTTTTGAGGAATTATATAATATAGAGAGTATTATAGTTTATAATTTATATAGTTTCTGAGAATTCTCGCGCAAAATCCGTCTGGCAATTGAAATTGCAGTATCTTCATTAATCATCTCGTCCTCAAGCATACCAGCTAAAGCTAAATATATACCGTCTCGCCCGGTTTTGGCACATGTATATACGTAGCGCTCACCAAAGAGAGTATCAGAACCGTATAGAATCTTATCCCACAACATTGGTTTGTCTAGCCAATTTCTTAACATCTTAGCAATATTTTGTGGGTGATTCCCAAACATGATTCTCCCGGAAATATCAATATATACATTGTTAGGAGTTAACCCTGCAGTGGCTAAACTATTCGCATGTTCAAACGATGGATAGCTACCATGAAGAATGATAATCTTAGCCTTTTGCATCTCGGGATCATCAATAAAATTCTTTAGATTATACGCATCATAATAGTCAATCGTGTTATCAAGCACCGCGCAATGGAATTGAACCGGTACATCAAAGTCCACAGCTTTCCCCATAATATGCCACACTAAAAGATCCTGCAACATATTATATGACTCAGTATTACCAGCCTTTGCTTGTTCATAAAGAACAGGACCTTCTGTTTCATCAATTTTTGCAAAAACAGTTTTTCTTTGCGTTGCCAATAAAAACTTTAATCCTGGACAACCTGCATGAATATAGTTTTCTACCACTTGATCAACAAAAGCTAGATACTCTAAAAATCCGCCTTCTTGAAAATTTTCTTTTTCTTTTAGCAACTGTAATTCATATTCATTACAACGAACATACCAACTACCAAGTAGGCGTTTTTTTAAATGATCATTATTGAAGGGTAAAACAAGACAATCAAGCCAAGGAATCAATTTGATATTTTTTTGGCTTTCTAATGATTTTGGCATACGCATATTTGTCAAAACCATTTCAACATGAGCTTCTTCCATAACAACATCAAGAAAATCGCCTATATTTTCACGCCGTTTTGCATATTTAGCAGCTAATTCATCACGCTTACTTGGATTATCCAATTCCTCACGGGAAAAGCCATAGAATTTTTCATAAGCCTCATAATGAATATCTCGCAAATAGTCCCACCCATAAGAACATTCTATCGGTGTTTTAAAAACATCTGTCACAAAAGGAATTCGCTTCTCAACGGGAAATGTTTCATAATACTCAACTAAGCCGAGATGAGCATGATCATCAATAATCATGATCTCATCGATAGCTTTTCTCAGCACAGGATAACGAATATTCTTTAAACTTGCCATTTTCTGTACCTCCCATTTTTAATCAGATTTCAATATATATATTAAAGATTTAGCTTATATACTTTAATCGCGTTTTCACGAAGAATTTTTCTAGCAATGTCCATCGCTGTATCTTCATCAATAATATCATCATCAATCATTCCAGCAAGAGCGTAATATACACCATCACGACCCACACGAGCAGAGTTGATAATGTCTCTTTCACCATTGATCGTATCTGAACCATACATAATCTTATCCCACATAACAGGTTTTTCCAACCATCCTCTCAACATGTTAGCGACAATCTTAGGGTGATTAGCAAACATAATACGTCCTGAAATATCAAGATACACCTTATTGGGCAAAAGTCCTCCCACAGCCAAGGCTTCAGCACTACCAAAACGAGGGTAAGCACCATGAAGGATTACGATTTTACAATTCCAAAGTTCAGGATCAGCAATCATGTTAGATAAATTAAGCGGGTCAAAAGCAGAAATAAGATTATCGGTAATAGCAAAATGCCACTGAACAGGCACATCATATTTAACCGCTAAGCGCATAATATGCCAAACAATGAGATCCTGTAATCGCGTATACGCCCCCAAATCGCCTTCTTGGGCTTTACGATAGAGTTCGAGACCTTCTGTTTCTGGCACTTTTTCAAAATAAGTACTTCTTTCATAAGCCAATACAAATTTTAGAGCAGGACTACCTGTTTTTACATAACGCTCAACTACATCATCAATAAATTGCAAGTAATTCTCGAAACCTTTTTCTTCATACTGATGCTCTTTCTTCAAAAATTCTAAAGTATATTCACAACAGTCAATAAAGAGTTTGCCAAACGTTCTGTTTTTTACATAGTAACTATTATCAAATGGAAAGCATAATTCATCCAAGGAAGGAATATAATAAAGTTTTTCGCCTTTATACCAGCCATTTGTCTTATAAAAATAATTACAAATGGCTTTTTCAACTCCAGCTATCTCCATAGCTTTGTCAATCAGTCCATCGATGTCTTGTTCACGAATTTTCTCATATTTTTCAGTTAATTCTGCACGTTTATCTACATTTTGCAAATCTTCTTTTGTAAAGCCATACAGAGCTTCATAGCTCTTATAGTGCAAATCCCTCAAGTAAGGAAATCCATTAGAAGATTCTTCTGGAGAACGAAAAATATCGAATTTAATCGCCCCGCCACCACTAAGTGGCGATACCTTGTAGTATTCCCCCATGCCAATATGACTGTGATCATCAATAAGCTTAATTTCCTCAATTTCAGCTTTCAATCTATTATACATGATATCTCCCCTCCTTTTATTGACACACTACAACCTTCTATCTACTTTCAATTTGAATTATTTCGCTACGGTAGCAGTATCGATATGAACCCGTTTCTTCTGAATTGGACCTGCCATAAAACTTACAACAGTGGCAATAATAAGACCAACAAGCCACATCGACCAAAGAATGCTATAGTTTTGGTTGAAGGTATCAAAAACCCAGCCACCCGCATAGATACCAAAAGCAGCACCGAAGGATGCTATCATCGCCATAGTACCGGCCACTGTGCCAAGATTCTTGCGGCCAAAGATATCAGCAGCCAGAGCAGAAATGATGCCATAACTTCCCATAGCGGCAATACCCATAATTACAACAAAAATCCACATTAGAGGTGCAGTATGCGCAATGGACAAAATATAAACACCTAACGCTTGAATAAGCAAAGCAAGGGCTAAAGCATTTTTCCGTTTTATATAGTCAGAAATAGACGGGAAGAAGAGCATCGAAAAGATACCCAAGAACATATAAGCAGTAAATCCGTCAATAACATCAGCCTTGGAAATGCCCATCTGTATTAAATGAGGAACCATATGTGCCTGCACAGTCCAAGTTGCACCACCGATAATAAAATAAGGTAAAAATACAGTCCACGATTTCAAGTTGGCCACCAGCTCACTAAGCGTCCAAGAATCCTCTTGATCAACGGAAGGAGGCGCAGTAGACGTGGTAGCATTGGCTGAAGCAGGTAGTACCTCCTCACCATCGGGATGAATTCCTATTTCTTCAGGTGATGATTTCATTAAAAAGAAGGCTGGAAGAGTAACTAGTACCCAAGAAGAAATAGCCATAGTGACAAAAAGTGTCCTCCAACCCATATCAGGTAAAATATGTTTTGCAAGCATACTAAAAGCAACAGCACCACCTGGAGAAGCCACCAACGCAATAGAAAGAGCTCGGCCTCTTTTTTTGATAAAGAAACGATTTACCGCAGTAGGCCCAGGAATCATACCCATACCAGTGTTGGCAAGTCCGAGAATAGCACCAAAGAATAAAACAAATTGCCAAACCTGAGTAACTATGCTACATAGCATAAATGCAACACCAGTCAGTAGTGATCCAAGTACCAGAACGGTTTTTATCCCAACCTTATCCATGTACTTACCAACGAACGGTGCTATCACAGCGTAAATTAACATATTAGCAGAAAGAGCCCCCGAAATCTCACTTCTTGTCCAATGTAAATCATTAAGCATAGGTAGTTGAATTACACTAAAGATGCCCTTAGTACCGTAGGTAATACCAATAGACAGAAAGGCAACAAAGACAATCCACCAACCATAAAAAAATTTTTCTTGCTTCACCATAACATTGACCTCCTTTTTATTATCCCGACAGTTCGATTATTGATTTAATTTTCAAGGAATAGCACTTACAGAAGTTAGATTTATCTCCAAGATCAGCTTTAAATACTTTTTTTGCCATTTTTTTTGTATGATTGCATTCAAATTCCCCATCATAACCAGAAGCAATACTCTCTTGCGCTAATTCTTGGATGGTGCCATATACCCACTATCCTTGTAACATGTCATAACGTACGTTAGCCGCTGCAGGCAGTCGCAATTGCTACGATGGTTTACTCTTTCATCTTACCTCCTTTTAATAAAATAAATATTTAATATAACCTATAAAACTTATTACTCTATTATCTTATTATTGTCTGGTTACAAAGCAGTTACAATTATATTGAAAATAACAAATTTTTAAACTATTCTTAGAAACTTTGTAGGAAACCACCGAGTAATTGTACAAACGCAGGGGTATTTTCTATTTGAGGATTATGACCTACGCCAGAAATGATGTGCAACTTCGCCTGTGGATAACAAGTTGCCGTTTCTTCAGCAACAGCAACGGGAATGAGGCTATCTAGTTCACCATGTACAATGAGGACTGGCTTTGTAAATTGACTCGCAACCTTCTGAAACTCTAAACTTTCCAAAGCACGTGTATTCGAAATCAAAGCAGCTTTTCCCCGCAAGCAATCTGCAACTAATTTAGAAAAGTATGTGTCATCTACTGGTGCTACAACCGTCATTCTTAGTGATGCTACCAACATATCATCATTGCTAAGAATGGTTTCTAATATAGTATAATCAGTACCATTCAGACCTTTTAACGAAGGGGCATCCACCAATACCATACCTGTTAGTAAATCCGGACAGCTGGTAGCCATCTGCATGGCAACCGCTCCACCAAGTGAATGTCCAACCACAACGCATGGTGAAAAATCTAGGTCCTTCATTACATGTGTCAGATCATTTACATGGTCTTGCAGCGATACAACCATCTTCCCATCAGGACTCTGTCCATATCCACGCAGATCAACTGCCAGCATAGCATATTGATCTTCCAACGCATCCATCATAGGCTCCCACCATTTTATCGACCCCATATTTCCATGAATTAACAATATCTTTTTATTTCCTTTACCTCGCTGTATATAGTGCAATCTCGTATCTCCCAATTTGCTTATCTCCTTTAAATTTAATACTTGTCAATTTCCTGCCCTGTCCTTCCATGAGTAATTAATATTGGCATTTTAATCTAGGGCAGATTCTCTAGTAACACAGTCCGATACATGGTCTCAGGATTATCAGTAAAAATATTTGGAAAGCAAAGAAGAAATCGAATAATCACATTATAGAAATTATTAGTTACAAACAAGTTACAATATAGCTTTAAAAAATATCATCTAAAAAATAAATTTCCACCGCCTGAAACCGAAAGTGCAGCAATATATATAGAAAAATCAAGCACTAATCCTTTTTCATAAAGAATTAGTGCTTGATTAAAAAATTATTTATGAACTCCATTCCGCAGATCGCCCTTAAATGCTTCCATAATTGAGACAGGGTTTGCATTTTCCTGATCGATTAAATGCTATACTGTTTTGACAAACTGCTCTGGAAGTGCATGATTAATAAGTAACACTTATACTTTTTAATCAGGCAACATTTTTTCCTCTGCCGGAGCAACTAATAACCACCCCGCCAATATCGCTGTAAAGGGAGCTACTAGTACTACACCAAAGCTACCCACAAGAGTATGGAGTATTTCTGCTGCAATAAAGGTCATGTTTAAAATATTGACAATCGATGTCCCTTGGGCGATAAATACCATCATCAACGCCGTAAAGGAACTAGAATAGGCCAACAGTAGCGTCGTCGTCATCGTGCCAACTACAGCTCTACCCACTTTCATCCCCGATGCGATGGCATCTTGCCGACTGATACTTGGGTTTTTTTCCACAATTTCTGCCACAGATACCGCAATATCCATGGCCACATCCATCATGGCACCCGAAGACGCCAAAAAGATACCTGCTAAAAATACTTTCGTCAAATCTAGAGAACTAAAACCTACATGCAATAAGGTTTCGGAGAAAGGCAAGACTGCACCATGAACTTTAAACCAGCCACCAAAAATAATCCCTAATAGACAAGCAGTAATCATACCACTGATGGTTCCTAAAAAAGCAACGAGCCCCGTACGACTACATCCAGCAATCAAGAACGTTACACAAGCCACAATCCCGCATACAAAAAGCTGTGAAGTAAGAATAGGATCCCAGCCCTTGAGCAGCAAAGGCCACAACACTTTCCACAGCGCTAAAACAGTAAAAATAAAAGATAATAAGGCCTTAACTCCTGTCCATCTGGCATACCAAAACAGAACTAATGCAAATATGGCAAATAGTATCCCCTCTACATCCAGCCGATAATGATCAATAATATTAGCTTCTTGAATCTTACCTTGCTCGCCCGCTAAAACAATTAAAGCAGTGTCTCCTTCTTGAAATAGCTTATCTAGCTCCAATTTACCCAGCAAGATATTATTGGTCTCGACCCTTTCTCCCCTGTACACCCCATCCATTATTTCTACTGTAACACTCTGTACACCGGTTTTTACAATACCTCGCTGATGAACACTCTGATTGTCCACAGCCATAACTTTTCCTTTACTACGCGTATATCCATCATCTTGAACTGGAAATCCCGTAGGAAGGAAATAAAGAATGACACATAGCAGTGTTATAAAGATCACAAAAATTTTATCAGCCCTAGAGCGATGTATCATATCATAAATTCCCTTCCAAAAAGTTTATCCCTATAAAAGAAAAACGCTAGCGCGTCTTTTGTATAACAGTATAAGCGATGGTTCCATATTATTATAAGCGGAAGTCAAGTAACACGGTGGAGCGTTAATAATATGGAGCCAGTGCGGACTATCTAAAATGTTATGCTTTCTGATAGAGTAAGAAATGATAGATTCTACAATAATAATTTACTGCCGAAATGGGACCCCCCATTATATTCATAATCTTCTTCGCAACATCTGTATTATCATAAGAACCTTCGAATAGTTCCCCACCTACACCTTGGGCATATAGAGGTAATGCCACACCAGTATGCGCATACGTCGTCCAACCAATCCCTGCCCGTTGATTTAATAGATGAGTGACAGTCACAGAAAAAGGTTCATAACCACCATATAATAAATAAGCTTGCTCATTCGTCGTCCGCTGATTAGAATCCTTCATGCTAGCAGCCAAAGAATCTTGCAAGCGGCTTTCCTCAAAATCGCTGAATTCAGTAAGACCAAATTTTTCAGAAAGAAAAGATAACCAATCCTCTAAATTAGCCCCACCCGAGCCAACTACTGTGCGATAGTCTTTAATAACTTTATCAAATTCTTCAAAAGACAAGGTTTGCTGACTGATTTTCTTGAAAGCCGTCGTATACTTAGTGCCAGCGAAACCAACTGTCATGCCACCCGTTTCATGATCTCCTGTTACCACAATCAATGTCTCATCTGGGTGCTGAGCATAAAATTTCAATGCTTCTATCACCGCTTGATCAAAAGCCAGAACATCCTGCACCGTTGTTGCTGCATCGTTGGCATGGCTCGACCAATCGATCTTTCCACCTTCTACCATCATAAAAAAGCCCATAGGATTATCAAGCATTTCAATACCCTTCTTCGTATAATCGGCTAGTGTTATACGATTTTTACGATCAATCGAATATTGCATGGCAGATTCGGCGGCAAGATCGGCACTAAAAGCAATGACTTTACCATCATTTTTAGTTAACTTCATAATACTATCTTGTTCATTGACAATCTTATAACCAGTTTGTTTTGCAATCTCTAATACGTTCATTTTATCTTTTGCTTTTCCTGTAGGTTGCAATAAGCTGCCACCAGCAAAATAGTCAAATCCACTATTTACCATGGCAATACCAATGTCATACTGATTAGTACGGCTGCCTTCATGAGCATAAAAAGCAGCCGGCGTGGCATGATCTAAAGACACACTAGAGATAATACCCACTTTGAGCCCTTTGGCCTTTGCCATTTCTGCAATGGTTTTAAATTTAATCCTTTTAGTTGGATCCATACCTAATACATTATTATCAGTCTTGTGACCTGTTGCGAGTGCTGTGCCCGCTGCAGCGGAATCAGTGATAAAAGAATTCGCTGAATGAGTCGTTTGCATCCCCAAATGGGGAAACACTGTAAAACTTAAACTTTCCTTATTCATTGGATGATTACTACTTAGAGTGCCTTTGAAAATCTCCGTAGCAGTAATCTGTGGCATTCCCATTCCGTCACCAATGAAATAAAATATGTATTTTGCCTTTTTACCATAATAACCATTGTTTACACCAGCATCAACGCTTGATCGTTGAGGCAATGCCGAAAAAAACAATGTTGCAAATAAAACGCTAATCACTAACCCACCACTGAACAGTTTTATCTTTTTTCCCACTTGTGACCCTCCTATATGATAATTTCTAATTTAATTATATCCGATGTATCAAATTACCATATGAGGGCATGTCAATGTTTGATTAAAATTATATTTTATTCTTTCTATACCTTAAACTGAGCTACTAGATTTTCTAAATCATACGACATACCATGAAGTTTTTCAATAGAAAAAGTAATTTCCTGAGATGCAGCCGTTTGTTCCTCACAAACGGCCGCAATTTCATGAGCGCCACTTGTATTACTCGCCGCTAAAACGCTGATGCTGGATAGAGCCAACATAGCCTCCCGACACAAATCAACTTGGCTATCCGTTTCTAGAGTAATCCTATGAGCCTGCAATTGAACATGCTGCACTGAGTCTACAATTTTTCCAAAAGCATCCCCACTTGTTTGCGCCATAACCAACCCTTGCTCGACTTGGCCAACACTTTGCTGCATTGCGCTAACACAGCCGCTGGTTTGTTTTTGGATTTTAGTAATAAGTACAGAAATATCTTTAGCAGCCCGAGCCGATTGTTCGGCCAACTTTCGTACTTCATCAGCCACGACAGCAAAACCCCGCCCAGCATCTCCTGCCCGCGCGGCTTCAATGGCCGCATTTAAAGCTAAAAGATTAGTCTGGCTAGCTATTTGGCTAATCATACCGGTGATTGAGCCAATTTCTTTCGTGCTTTCCCCTAGCAAATCAACCGTCGCGGCGGTACCATTAACAAGTCCTTTTATACTCTCCATTTTAGTCACTGTCTCATTAATGATTCCTTGTCCATGCGTGGCCACTGATGAACACTCATCACTAGAAGTCGCGACCTGCCCAATGCGCTCTGAAACAGTGACCGTAATATTAACAAGTCTTTGCAACAGTTCTTCGGTTTTTCGGGTATCTTTTCCCTGCTCCCCGATTTGGCCAGCAATGGCTTCAACAGACTGGGATACCTGAATACTACCTACCCGGGACTGCTCAGAGGTGGCCGCAACATGATTTGTTGATTCTAAGACAAGAGCTGATGATTGTTTTACCGATTGAACAATCTCTCGTAAACTAACTGTCATACTATTGAAGGCCTTGGCCACATGGCTCAATTCATCATGGCGGTGATTCATCATATTATGGGTTAAATCTCCCTGAGCAACAATTTCTACACCAGCAGCTAATTCTTGCAAAGGGGCCAATGCTTTCCTGGTAAGAAACAAACCAATAAAAATGAATAATATAATGATAAATACCGTAACTTTGGTGCTATTTTCTACCATATCATATGCTGATTGTAATGCTACCTGCTTGGGATAAGCAGATAAAGCAATCCAATCTGTGTTTGCAATAGGACGGTAAGATATAAAATAATCTTGGCCGCGAATTTCCCCCATGGTGGTGCCTGTCTGTTTTTCCACCGCCTCATGATAATATCCAGCACTTAACTGTTTCGACTCAGCAACAGCTGTAGAATCCCCTGGGTAGAAAATAGGTACTCTATTCTTATTAATGATTGTCACTGAATAACCCGGGTTCTGAGATAAGATCTGTTCAACGACACCATTTATATTCTGCAGTGATACATTGGCCCCAAGTACGCCCCTTACTTTATTATCGACTCCATAAATAGGTACTGAAGCAATAATTGTCATTTGATTCGTAACCTTACTAATCAAGGGATCGGAAAACTGGACAGAGCCCTGTAACGTTTTCTTGAAATAATCCCGATCAGCAATCGTAGCTAATGCTCCATTATCTGTACGGAAAATTTGAGCTCCGTCAGCTAAGGCCACAAAGAGAGCCTCATTGCCAATATTGTAAGGTTTGATCAGAGCCAGATATTTCCCCACCGTATCCTTTTCCATCTCACGAATTCCATTATCAGCACTCGCAACCATTAGAAAATTTTTCTTCGACAAAATATTAGCCCCAATATCACTGGCAATTCGATCCGCAACTTTATTATTTTTTTCAACTGCAGCCTCCGTAAGGCTAGCCATGGTCTGTGTCGTAAAATACCAACCAATAATACTGAGTGGTACAGCACATGTCATAATGATCAGTAGCGTCCCTTGGGTAACAAGAGATGACCAGGAAAAACGAGGTACTATTTTCTTTAAAGCATCTACCTTTAAGCCTTTAAGGCTAAGTGGTAGTATTTTATTGCTCTTTATTCCCTGCTCCATAACCCTTGTCTGTAATAATTTAAAATATGAAGGTATTTGTTTGATCTGTTTTAGTATTCGCTTATACATATATCCAATAGTACCCCCATCCATAATAAATATAATAAAAATGTTAGTGCCCTCTTGAACCCCAGTGCCCTTGCTCGGAAATAAGGAAGTATTATCGTCTTAAAATTCGTCAATAAAAATCAGAGCCATTATATGTAGGTGGTTATAAGTAAAAGGCCATGATATTAACATGACCTTTTGCTTACAACCTATTAAATTTGGCTCAAATTATTTCTTCATTTTTGTCACAGGGACAAAACCATTTTTCTCAACATAAGTTTCTTGGAACTCTTTGCTCAATACATAGTCGATGAACGCTTTCACTGCACCAGTAGCTTCACCTTTGGTGAACATATGTTCATAAGCATATACAGGATATTTGCCGCTAGTTACAGCATCAGGCGAATATTTTTCACCATTATAGGCAAGGCCTTTTACAGTACTATCAACATATGCAGCATCAACATAACCGATTGCACCAGGTGTGCTCGCAATAGCGGTACGCACTGCGCCGTTGGAATCCTGGATAACAGCATTGTCTGTAAATGGAGCATCTTTTAGTACGATGGTAGCGATAGTAGCACGTGATCCGGAAGATTTAGCACGGTGTACCAAAGTGATTTTTTGATCTTTACCGCCAACATCTTTCCAGTTGGTGATTTTGCCAGTCAATATGTCCACATATTGTTGTTGCGTCAAATTATCAACACTTACATCCTGATTCGCAATAAACACAAATGGGGCAACTGCTACTTGATGATCAACAAGACCTTTATCTTTATATTCGCCAGTAGCCGGAACATCTGAGTTGCCGATATTTACCGAACCAGCGACAACTTGATTCAGACCGGTGAAAGAACCGCCGCCACCAACACTAACCGTAACTTTTTCATATTTCTTTTGGAATTCTTCCTGAGCTGGTTTTAATAAAGGGAGTAACGCTGTAGAACCTGATGCAGTCACTGTTCCTTGAACGTCCGTAGCTTTCGCTTCTTCTTTTTTACCACCACAGCCAGTAATCAAACTAGCACCAAGTGCCAATGTCATAACGGCCACAAGCATTTTATTTTTTTGAAAAAAATTCATATTAGGACCCCCTATTTATTTTTACTATAGTTATATTGTAAAACAATACGGTTTTTTATGTGTTAAGGTCATGTTACGGTTATGTTAATTTTTTACGTTTTACCATGCTTAACAGTGCTTATTCTTACGCACTTCTTGCTTTATTATACTTATCCATAATTATTGTTTTTTAACTGTAACTGTCCCAAAAAAAACAGGCTAAATGCCTGCTAAGTAAGCTGTTATAGTCTCTGATATTCCTTCTTTATCCCCTGGCATCAAGTGATCATAAATATCATAGGTAAGTCCTGCCCCTCTAATTTTCCCTTGCTATTATGACTGATTCAACCAGGGGTTCCGCAGGAATGACACTTTTTAGTTGCTTAACTTCCCCATATAAACATATACCAGTAAGCAGTGCTGATGCAATATCTGATATGGGACCAGCAACCCAAATCCCCAATAAACCGAAATAGTGCGAAAAAACAAACACGAGCGGTATAAGAACAATAACTTGACGAAGCAAATTAAAGATAATGGAATAGTAGGCTTTGCCAATTGCTTGAAAGTAATTGGCACCAATAATCTGAAACCCAATAATAGGCACCATGATCAAAAATATTCTCATCCCGGTAGTTCCAATTTGAACCAACTGTGGTGTATCGTTAAAGAGCCGAACAATTTGTTCCGCAAATAACTGTACTCCCAGGAAACCACACAAGCAGATACAAGTAGAAACCACTATTGCCGTATTTAACGCAGTTAAGACGCGTTGATATTGTTTAGCCCCATAATTATAACCAATGATTGGCTGTGCTCCCTGGCTAATCCCGGCTACTGGCATCATGATCAGCATCAGAATTCGATTAATAATACCAAAGGAAGCTACAGCGGTTATGCCACCAAATTCCATAATGCGTAGATTAAGCACAACCATTACGGCACTCGCGCCCACCTGCATTAAAAAAGGAGCTACACCAATTTTGAATATGCCCTTTACAATATGTAGACGCAAGGCGAGACAAGATTTTTTAAAGCGTAATAATCCAGATCCATACATGAAGTAATATACAACCCAAACAGCAGCGAACGCCTGTGCCATAACAGTAGCAATGGCCGCCCCTCTAATGCCTAAAGGAAAGATAAAAATCAGCAGATAATTTAGGACAATATTAAGGACTGCTGCAATCAACTGTGTTGCCAGTGCCGTCCGGGGATCGCCCTGCGCCCGAATAACATTGTTTAAACCAAAGCCTATATGTAAGAACACACTGCCACCCAATATAATTTCCACAAAATCCCTAGCATAGGGCAATACTTCAGGTGTTACGCCTAAAAAATTGACCAATATAGGGTCCAAATACCAAAGTGCTAATCCTGTCGTTGTTAAAATGAAAATAATCATCAATGTTAACGCATTACCTAAAACCATTTCCGCTTGCTCTTTATTTTTATCACCTAAACTTAGAGAAACCAAGGTTGCTGCTCCAATGCCGATGAGCATCCCGACTGCCATTAATACTGTCATAAGGGGAAATGCAATGGTTACCGCCGTCAGTGCAATCTCACCAACACCTCGTCCGACAAAAATACTATCTACAACATTGTATAATGCGCTTACTACCATGCCAATAACCGCCGGCAAAGAAAACTTCCACAATAAAGATGATATCTTTTGTTCCCCCAAAAATTCCGCGTTATCCATAAAACTCCTCCATCATAAACCAATACCTACCTATGCACGTAAAAAACGTAAAATTTAATAAGTCTAGACACTGGTCAGTTATTCGCAGTCAGAATACCTAAAAATTACATTATATATCAAAATGCAATATATGTATATGAATTAACCACTAGCCAATGATGGCCAGAACCGGTACAGCCTCTGTTGGGCTTTCTTAAGTTGTTTTTGTGTTCTTGCTTTTTTTGTGATAGTCAGTTCGGTTGGGTTTTATTTTTCCAACTACAACTGTCCAAAAAAGCAGGCTGAAAATCTAACAAGTAAGACTTCATAATATTTGCGACTCTCACTTTATTAACAATCAAATGTTCCATCATGTAACGTTTTTACTATTTACACAGTAATTTTGATGCAAAATGAAACATTAACAATAACAATACCCTTTATATAAGGCTGTAGCACCTATGGCATGATTTATGCATTATAAAAGTATATCTTTACAGATATACTACTTGCTGTAAAGCACACTTTAAAAAATTATCAATATTAGGGGGTAATGACATGAAGAGAGGGTTAAAGTTCCATCCAAAGGATGTTGTAGGTGTAGTCATCGAAGATGTAATCAAGGGGGATTCCGTACAGATTGAAGATGAAATTGTTGTTGCAAATGAAGATATTATTGTGCCCCACAAAATTGCACTGCAAGATATCCACAAAGGGGATAATATCTACAAATATGGTGAAGTCATAGGATATGCAACACAAGATATTAAAAAGGGCGATTATGTTCATGTGCATAATGTTGATTCGGAAAAACTGATGAAGTAAAAGTGATATTTTAACTAAATTCATAATTAGAAAATAAATTAAGTAGAGAATTTGAGGAGGAAAAAAATGGTTACTTTTAAGGGATATGTACGTCCTGATGGGCAAGTTGGTATTAGAAATCATGTTGTTGTCATTGCAACTGCTTGTTGTGCGGGAGGAATTGTTGACCATATTGCTGCACAAGTTCCAGAAACTGTAGCTTTGCGGCATACATATGGTTGCAGTACACCTTGTGAATGTGAAAGTTGGAGAAAAATTCTCATCGGAGTTGCATCAAATCCGAATGTTTATGCCACAATATTGATTGGAGTTGGCTGCGAAACAGATAATGCATACGAAATGGCAAAAAAAATACACGAAATAAATGGAAAGCCAATTTTTGCAAATATAGTTCAAGATGATGGTGGTGGCCAAAAAGTCATTGAGAATGCAGTGATATATGCAAAAAAAGCGGTGGAAGATGCTAAGAAATGCCAGCGCGAAGAAGTACCTATTAGCAAGCTAGTATTTGCTACCGAGTGTGGTGGATCAGATGCTTTGTCAGGAGTCACAGCCAATCCTACAATCGGATATGTCGCAGACTGGGTGGTTAAAAATGGGGGAACGGCTCTTTTGAGTGAAACAGATGAGCTGATCGGGACTGAAGATATACTAGCAGCGCGAGCTGTTAGCAAGGAAGTCGCCGATAAAATTTATAAAATTATTTATGATGAGGAAGAAGAACTTAGAGTCTTGATGGGCAGTAATGTTTCTCGAACACTTGCTGTAGGAAATATGGCAGGAGGGCTAACTACTATTCAGGAAAAGGCATTAGGATGCTGTAGAAAAGCTGGAACTTCTCCAATCGTAGATGTCATTGATTATGCGGAACCCGTTGGCGATAGAAAAGGTCTTGTGCTGATGAACGGCCCAGGATATGATCCTTCCTCATTAACTGGCCTATTCTGTTCCGGCGCACAAATTGCCATGTATAGTACAGGTAGAGGAACCCCGTTATCTCATCCAGGTTACCCGATCATTAAAGTTTCTTCGAATACAAAAACGTTTGAAGCAGTAGGCGGAGTGAATGGTGATATGGACCTTAATGCAGGGGCTATTATTACTGATGGTATTTCACTGGAAGAAATGGGTGAACGTGCTATACAGTACATGTTAGAGGCGCTTAATGGTAAAGAGACAAGACCAGAAAAGTTAGGATATGGGTCAACATTAGCTGTTTATCAGTCCACCAGGTCATGGTAATAAAGATTGTATCATAACGTATACATTTAAATACGTAGAAAATCTCCCCGGAATTCAGGGAGATTTTCTCATGTGTTTTTAATTATCCAATAATACATCCTATCTCGAAGGATACCCGAGACTGACTTTAGAAAATTCACTTATGGCCTCCCTACAGACTGTACTCCCACCCAATATAGCATAAAAGCACCACTAGCATTATCACATGATAATATTAGCAGTGCTTTATTTTATTGCCCTACGCTGTCATACCACAGAACATTTTTCATTTAATGTGAATATGGAAAGGGAAAAGAGATGTGAACTCTCGGCCTCCGCCTTAGAATTTTATATCCTTATGCAGTGATGCCGCTGGGCGCACTAAAAATTTGGCAATAATAATCTTCTTGCCGTTTTATATAACTGACCCTCGCCGATTGTTTACCCATGTTGATCCATCAATCATCTTGGCTTTCTTTTTTAGCTGAGCGGCAACTTCGCTGACTTCAAGATAGTTTGTAAATTGATGATTTTCGTTATCTACAACCGCAATTGAAATACCCATTATAGGAAATTTTTGTATTTCTCCTCTCCGATCGCGGACCATAATATACTCTCTTTCCAAATCCTCTTGCGAATAAAGGCCGGATATCCGAGCATCAAACTCTGCAATGATTCGTTCAACCCATTCCATTACGTGGCCTAGATTATAGAGCAAAACCAAAAAGTCATCTCCGCCTATGTGGCCTAAAAACACGTCCTTTTCATCATAGTCCGCTACTATTTCTTTAAGAATGGAAGCAGTAAGCTGAAGTGCCCTGTCGCCCATCTCAAAACCATACTTGTCATTAAACGCTTTGAAATTATCCAGGTCTATGTAAAGTGCAGCAAAATCTTGTTTCAATGCTTGTTTTAACTTTTCTTCAATAATCAGATTACCCGGCAGTCTTGTGAGGGGATTGGCGTTAGTTGCCAACATAATCCGTAAATCGGTGATACTTGACAACAAGTCCATTACAGAAATAGTGCCCTGATATTCGCCATTATCGATTACGATAATAAGATCATACTGTTTAGCCTGTGCTCTATTCCGGGCGAGCTCGGCCACTTGCTCCAAAGAACAGCCCGAATCAACAATAAGCGGCTGATCATCCATTATTATTCTAATGGGTCGCCCATAATATAATGATGCCCCGTATTGGCTGCTTAATTGAAAATTCAAAGCATCTCTCATTACTAAGCCAACTGGCTTGTTATTTTCGACCACTGCTATGCCCTGCCATAATTCACTGTCTAAACGTTTTTTTACATCAATGACCAGTGCGTCAGTATCAAAGGATGGCGTAAGATGAACAATGTCTCTCATGTTTTGATAGCTACTCAGTTCAAACCTGACATGTTCCTCTTTAATTTCCAGATTGTTTGACCGGCTAAATTCTGGTAGCACGATAATCGACCCGACGAACCGGATAGGTATCTTATTTTTGTCAAAAGTAGCTATACCCTTGGCTAAAACCCAATTATATTTTTTTTCGGAAATATTATACAATCTATATTTAGCAGTATAAAATTCACCAATGCCGGAAAAATAACTGGCTAATACTTGACGGCGGTTTTTTCGATCATCTTGATAAATCCATTCTTCAAAAACTTCGAAATGAGCTTCGAAGCCGGATGGTTCATAGCCTATCAATTCTTTTATGTTGCCAGCCCATTCAGTCTTCCGGCTTTCACTGTTCCATTCCCATATTACATCATTTGTAGCATAGGCAATCTGTCTAAACTTTTCAACGCTTTTCTCAGTACTCTGTTGATGGTTATTGAAATTTAACAGCATGAGTCGCAGATTGGTTAACAGTTGATCAGTGTCCGCGTTATTAAATCCTGACGGCATTTGAACAGAATTTACTGTCGCCGGATTTTCACTCAAATTCTTAAAAACATCCGACAGCCAATATTGGTAACGGAGCAATGGTCGCAAAAAATAATATTGTAACGTTAAAACAGCCAATATTATGATAAGGCCCAAACATAGCAGCTTTTGTTTAAGCTGATCAATGGACTCATCGATATCATCCACATAAATTCCTGTCCCTAGATAGCATTTAATTTCAGGAAGTCCAATAACATAGGAGATTTTCTTTTGCGGCTTGCCTCCGGAAAGTTTAGGTTCATAGTATTCAACAAATCCACCACCGGCCTTAGCTTTTTCAAGAAGAAGCTTAGTTATTTGATTGCCATAAGCATCCTTTCGTTGCATCTGATAAGTCCCGACCGTTTCCGGAGAAGGCTGCTCAACCAGAACATACCCTTCATAGGTCGCTAAAAATACGTAGTTAGCAACATTCTGATTATAATAGACCAGTTGGTTGATAATCTCGGTTGCGTTGATTCGTGCGTCACCGATCGTGATTTTCCCATTCTTCGCGTCCTCTAAAACAGGGTTGATAGAATTATAGGCGAGTGAAATAATAGCTTCTAAGCCTTCTTTGCGGGCTGAATAGATATCCTCTGAAAAGTTATGTACATATATGGAAACAGCTAAACCAAAACCGACCAACATAACGAGTACTGCTCCCACCGTTCGCCGCAGAATCGAAACCGACCAACCTGGTGTTTTTCTATTAAAAAGTTCAATAGTATTCATTCTTGATCCAGCTCCAACATACGAGAAGTATCGCGGATGACATCGTACTCACGGTCATCGACTGGGAAAAAAGTGCCTACTTCTGTTGCGAAGATTCCCAGGGCACCTTCTTCATGGTTGGCACTAAAAAGGGCATCCTTTACTTTTGTAAAAAAAACGGCCGAAAGCCCTTCACGATAAGCCCATACTGTTCCTGAGCCAGGTATAGCCTCTGAAGTTTGGATAATACGGTAATCCTTGTCTCCAATGAGCCCTTTTTCCCGCATATTCTGCAAAATGGTACTCGAGACTGCGGCTGCATCAACTAAACGCTTTTTTACCGCTAAAATGGAAGCATCATGATGCTCGAGAAATTCTACCGATTCCAAATCCTTATCTGGATTAAGCCCACTCTTGAGCAGCATGGCTTTGGGAACCAAGTACCCTGAAGTCGACTCCCGATCGGTAAAGGCCAAACGGCGGCCCCGCAGCTGGTGGATATTTTCGATACCAGTTGCCGGATGAGCGATAAATACACTATAATACTTCTTACCAGTTTTAGTGTTCTCAGTACTGGCAAAAGCTTGAGCACCAGCCTGCTTATGCGCCAAGATATATGAATAGGGTCCAAACATTGCTATGTCAATTTCTTTTAAGCGCATTTTTTCAATAACGCTTCGATAATCATTGCTGACAATTAATTGAACCTTAAAGTTGTTTTTTTTCTCTAGATATTCAATTAACGGTTGCAGTTGATCCTGCGTTTTCTCAATACTTTCGAATGGTATTACCCCTATACGGAGTGTTTGTCTTTCGGTGGTCGGTCCGGTTGCCGCTGTTAGATGGTGGGAAAAAGCGCATCCACCTGTAACCAATACTAAAAAGCAGAAACAAGCCACCCTTAAGCTAAACCACTTACTAAAAGTGAAAAGTCTTTTCTGCTTCATACCCGAACGCATTCCTGCAACACTCGGCTGGATTGTACATTTTTCATAATTTGCCGTTCACCCATCCTCTTGATTCCAAAATTTGGCTATTTATCATTCTTTCAAGGGACGTTACCACTGAATCGTTAATTCGCGATTAAACTCAATTATTCCTCTTTGGGAGGGTCTTCGATCTTCATGCCATCCATTATCCACGAACAGATAATAACATCCAGATTCCAACGATGTCGTAACCATCTTCCAAATCGAATAACTCAAAAAAACAGATAAATTGAAAAAGCCTCCTAGAACAGGAGGTCTTCACTTATATCGTGATAATTACATCGGACTTTTCATGAAATTATCTCTGATTTAAGTAATCCATCAGTTCTTGTTTCGTCCATTGCGTATTTCCCACCTTATGCATTACTTCATAAATATTCTCACAGCCTATTGTAATATCGACCAGAGAAGGTCCTCCCTGCTGGGATCTTAAAATCATCCTATGCTTATCTTCAATCATCCATCGGTCTAGAAATTCCCATTTAGTTTTAAACATTATGGCGATACCCTCCTCTTATTTTTCCACTAACTTCCCCTATGGCAAAGGCACACCCGCTTTACTCTCAGCCTCCCGGCATAGCTCTTCCTGACTGTTAATAGCTCTACCATGTCGATGCACAGGCCCATAATTACCATCACTTTTCATGATATATGCTTTACGATTATCCTTAAGCATAATCTCTAAAATACCTTTGACTCGGGCAATAATTTCTTGATCGTCGATCGGGAACATTAATTCCACCCGTTCGCTTAAATTACGATTCATCCAATCCGCACTGGACAAATAGATATCAGGTTTACCACCATTGGCGAAATAGCTAATCCGGTGATGCTCTAAAAATCGCCCGACAATACTGCGCACCGTAATATTGTTACTAACACCCTCGATACCTGGCCTTAGAGAGCAAATGCCCCGCACAATAAGCTCAATTTTAACCCCTTTACAAGACGCTTCATATAATTTAATAATAATATCTTTGTCCAATAATGAATTCATTTTCGCAATAATATGCCCACCTTTTCCAGTTTCGGCAAACTTAATTTCTCGATCAATGAGTTCTCCCAATCGTGTCCTTAAGCCCAAAGGAGCAACTACTAATTTTTCCCATGAAGTCGGTTCGGAATAACCCAATAACATATTAAAAAATTTACAGGCATCAACACCCATTTGTTTATCGGCCGTAAATAAACTCATATCTGTATACAAACGGGCCGTAGTATCATTGTAATTACCTGTTCCCATATGGATATAACGCCTCATACAATTATCTTCCTGCCTAATAATCAAGGCCATCTTTCCATGTACTTTTAAACCGACGACACCATAGATAACATGACAACCTGCTTCTTCCAACCGTCGAGCCCATAAAATATTATTTTCCTCATCAAACCGCGCCCTTACTTCGATGACAACAGTCACTTGTTTACCGTTCTCAGCAGCTTGGACTAACGCTTTCACAATGGAAGAATTACCACTTACGCGGTACAACGTTTGTTTAATTGCCAGCACCTTAGGATCAATAGCTGCTTGATGGATAAAATTCACAACTGGTCTAAACGATTCATAGGGATGGTGTAATAAAATATCTTTATCCCGAATGACATCAAATAAATTCGTTACACCTTGAAGACAAATTGGGGTTTGAGTGATCAACGGCTCATGACGCAAATGATCATAACCTGGTAAACCCGTAATGTTCATAAAACAGGAAACATCAATTCGACCGTTGATCTTATAAACGTCCTGGCCAGCAATTTTAAAGGCCTCTAATAAAAATCTTTTTAAGAAAGACTTCTCTACTCTACTAATTTCTAACCGTACTGGCTCGCCCCGTTTGCGTAAACGCAAGGACTTTTCCACTTCAACGAGCAAATCTTCCGCGCCTTCACCATCAATCAATAAATCAGCATTGCGCGTAATCCGAAATAGTATAACCTCTTTAACAAGATAACCACCAAACAAATAGGCACAATAACTGGTAATGACATCTTCTAGAAAAACAAAGGTATTGCCCTTGTTTTGGTCTGGAACTTCAATAATACGTGGTAATACACTTGGCACTGGAATGATGGCAATCTGATTTTCTTCCTTGCCCCTGCTGAGTAGCACTGCCAAATTCAAACTCTTATTAGCCAGTAACGGAAATGGATGGCTGGCATTGATGGCTAAAGGAGTCAGAATAGGATAAATCGTGTTATAAAAATACTCATCCATCCATTCTCGTCCCGCAGTCGTTAAATTTTCTATCGTCCTAAAAAAAAGTTCTTCCTGTTCCATACAACCCATAATTTTCTTTAAAAGTCGATATTTCTTGATCTCAAAGGCGCGTACACTATGATCAATCAGCCTCAGTTGTTCCGTTGCGTTCAGACCGGCAGTATCTTTTTTGGCAATACCACTCTCTACTTGTTGCTTCAAACCAGCAATGCGTATCATGAAAAATTCATCCAAATTAGAACTGGCAATGGCTACAAACTTGAGTCGTTCTAATAAAGGTTTACTAAGATCATTAGCTTCATTTAATACACGATCATTAAATTTCAACCAGCTCAATTCTCTGTTCAAAAAATGTTGTTCATTATCAAGCATCGATACACCTTGCCTATCTTATTTTAAAATAGTTTTAACCTTTATTTTCTTCATAAACCTTTTTATTTCCTCCCAATTTGACAATAAACACCCTTTGAGGAATGTTAAGTTTTTGTAAACTATGTATTATGTAAAGCCTGCACTGACTTTACAATATAGCTCTTTTAGGGATAAACTACGCTTTGCTACTAGCTAACGATGATTTCTTTCTTCGAAGTTTTATACTGTGAATTTCCGTATCGTTTCGTTAAGATTGGTAGCCATTTTTGCTAAAGCTTCCGCGCTAGAAGTCACCTCATGTAAACTTGCGCTCTGTTCTTCTGCCGCCGCTGCAACCGTCTGGGTACTAGCACTTGTTTCTTCAGATACTGCACTGATATTTTGAACATTTGCTACAACAGCCTGCATGCCCAGTGCGGTCTCTTCCACCGCATATGAAATTTCTTCCATACCTGACTGCACCTGGGCAAGTTTGTCGACGATACTCTCAAATCCTTTTGCTGTATCTGTCGTAGCAACTTTTCCGGTAGCGACCTCCTCATTAGCCTTAGTTACCACACTCACCGAAAATTCAATATCCGCTGTCATTTTGCTAATGATTTGACTGATATGGCGAGTTGCCTCTGCGCTCTGTTCAGCAAGCTTACGCACTTCTTCGGCAACTACCGCAAATCCACGGCCTGCTTCACCGGCTCGAGCAGCCTCGATAGCAGCATTAAGAGCTAGCAGATTGGTTTGTCCGGCAATGCTACTAATCACTGTAACAATTTCTTGAATTTCCGAAGAACCTCGAACTAAAGAAGATGATACATCAGTGATTTCCTTCATCGACTTTTCAATCATCTCATTCTGGCAAACCACTTTTTGAATAAGCGACATGCCTTGGTTGGCGTCAGCAACCGCTTGCTGGGTAGTATTGTTAACCTCAGCAGCAATAGTACTCATCCCCTCAGCTCTAGCACTGACTTCTTTGACGACAGCCGATATCTTTGTAAGATTATTAGTATTTTGTCCCGAACCAGCGGCAATATCTCCAGTAGTGTGAGCAATGACTTCGGAGGTTCTTAGCTGTTCCTCTACTGTTGACGTCAATTCTTCACTTGATGCAGCTAATACATCTGCACTGTCTCTTACCTGACCAACCACTTCTCTTAAAGATTTTTTCATAGAGATTATCGCTTCAGCCATATCTCCAATTTCATCATTGCGCGTTGCGTGAACATCTAATTTCGTTAAATCCAAAGAACTAACTGCTAGCACTTCATTCTTTAGGTTACTTAGGCGAAGGGCTATATTCCTGCTATAGGCCAGTGCTAAAAATATAACTAGACTAGTCGCTACGATGCTGGATATAATGCCAATCTTAGTTTGGATTGTTGACTGATTGATTAAAGATTCACTATCGGCATTAATAGAATCACCTTGTACTTTGCCAACAGAGAGAAATTGAGCATCAATCTTATCAACAAGTTGACGTCCTTCACTGGTTATTTTGTTCAGATCTGGGTTATTACTTTTTTTTGCCAAAATCGCTCGATCACCAATAACTTGATACTCCCCAAGCATTTTTTCTAATTGAATCACGTCCTGATGTATAGTTTGCATCGTTGAATTATATTTTTTTATCGTTTCATAGCTGTTTATAAAATTATCACGATATCCCTGTTCATATTGAGCTGAACCATCAGGATAAAACAAAAAACCACGCATATTGAGAAGCGCTTTAGTAAAATCATTATGGGCATCTTTGACCATGATCAACCTCGTAGTAGCCGTGTTTACTTGATTACAATACTCTACAGTCGAGGCCGTAGTATTTGAATAACTGTATAATGCATACCCTAATACCCCAAGAAAAAACAAAATAGTTACTGCAAACATACTAATTAATTGTACAACGATTGAATTACGTCTAGTCTTCATTGGTAGCAACTCCTTATAATATATATTGATGACTTTTTATTAAAATCCATACAATGTCTATTGGTATATTATGACATGAATTCTTTTGGTACATATTATGCATTTGTTATCTTTTTGTTAACATAATATGAATTAGTGCACTGCTTGCATGCTGTTATCTGTCCTGTTGCATATTTCTTAACAAAAATTCAACCTATATAACTTTCGATCAATACTGATCACGTAAAACAAGAGGCCAACCCAAAATCAAATTCGGTTAGCCCCTTATTTCAATATGTCCGTATTTTTCACTTTTC
>Ga0209123_1000178_pt1 | contig 96954 bp, 78 predicted proteins | sample BarGraIncu00431A_FD_184500 | JGI IMG/M metagenome (GOLD analysis project Ga0209123, IMG submission 184500) | Arctic peat soil microbial communities from Barrow, Alaska, USA - Barrow Graham LP Incubations 004-31A (SPAdes) (version 2) | ecosystem: Environmental > Terrestrial > Soil > Wetlands >... | reverse complement strand
TAAACCCTTACAGGGTTTTTGGACTCACATGACAAAATGTGTTTTATGCATATATTTGAGTAAAACAAACAAATTAATATGCTTATGAACAATAATATAAATAGGGCGGTCTAAGCGCCTATACCAATAAGATGAATTAAGAACATCAACATTAAAACAAAAAGGCTACAAAGTGATACGGTTTAAAAACGAGGACGTTTTCACAAATGCCAGGTTAGTTGTAAGTAAAATAAAGCAGGTCTTAGATAATCGAAATACAATCATAAATGATGACGGCTCTAAAAGCCCCTCCTTGGAGGGGTTGGGGAGGCTATTCTAATTTTAGACATGAATCAATTAACTCATTCAACTCACCTCCTCGTCCGCTAATTCACCATTTATCATTCACAATTAACGACAACCTATTGTCAATTGAACATTAATTGTTTAACTTTGAGCCTCAATTACATCAAAAAGGTGCTTACACGATTAAATGTTTACACCTTTACACCCACAAACCTTTACACCAAACAAGAATGATTCTTCCAGCTCCCTTCATACAACGCACGCAAAGACTATTAGGCGATGAATTTCAAGCATTTAAGAAGGCGTTGGAAGATGTCCCACCCACCAGTATTAGGGTGAATGACAAAATGAAATATACACCGTCGAACGAAAAAGTAGACTGGTGCGAAAAAGGGTATTACCTAAGCGAGCGACCACTTTTCACCGCCGATCCGTTTTTGCATGCCGGTATTTACTATGTGCAGGAAGCCAGTTCGATGTTTTTATATCAAGCAGTAAAACAACACTTTCCTACTGCTCAAACGGTATTGGATTTATGTGCAGCACCGGGTGGAAAATCGACTTTACTTTCGCAAGCATTACCCGAAAGTAGCTTGCTGGTGAGCAATGAAATTATTCGTTCGCGAGCTTATATTTTAGCAGAAAACCTTATAAAATGGGGAAATCCCAATGTGGTAGTAACCAACAATGAAGCGAAAGATTTTGATGCTTTACCCGGTTATTTCGATGCCATCGTCATCGATGCACCTTGTTCGGGCGAGGGAATGTTTAGAAAAGATGCAGGCGCCATACAGGAATGGTCGGAATATAACGTAACGCTTTGTGCCGAAAGGCAGCGAGAGATACTTTCGTCGGTTTGGGAGGCATTAAAGTTTGATGGCATTTTGGTCTACAGTACCTGTACTTTTAATCGTGAAGAAAACGAGGAAAATGTACAATGGATATGCGATGAACTGGGAGCTGAAGTTTTGCAAATTGACTTACATGGAAATGCAGATATTACCAAATCTGATGTTGGATATCGGTTTTATCCTCATAAAACAAAAGGAGAAGGATTCTTCATGGCCGTTTTGCGAAAGAACTCCCATCCTACCCGTAGACTGAAAAACAAGAATGACAATAAAAAATCGGGGAAAACGACAAACAAAAGCTTTGCGCCACCGTTATCACTACTACATCCTGAACGTTGGGAAATAATTATTGATAACAACCAAATAAACGCCTACGATAAAAACCGATTGGACGATTTTTTGTTACTCAACAAACAATTAAAGTGTATGCACACAGGCATTTTATTGGGCGAGCTGAAAGGAAAAGACTTTATACCTTCAACTTGCGTAGCCTTATCCAAAATGCTCGACAAAGGATCAGTGGAAAGTGTGGAGGTAGATTACGAGACTGCCATCGCTTTTTTACGTAAAGAAGCCATTCAATTACCCGAAACAGGTCGTGGATATATTTTAATCTGCTACAAACAACAAGCACTTGGGTGGGTAAAAAACGTAGGAAACAGATGCAATAATCTTTATCCGCAGGAATGGAGAATTAGAATGAAAATTTAATTATTAACGGTGAATGATTAGTGGTTAATGGTGAATGGCTAGTGGCAAACTCTTATTTCTTGCCTCTTACTCCTTACTCCTTGCTTCTATTATTTACAGATAACTGTTTACTGAAATGAAAATCGTATTTTTGGGTTCGGGCACATCTACAGGCATTCCTCAAATTGGGTGCAAATGTAAGGTGTGCAGCTCGACAAACAAAAAGGACAAACGCTTGCGTGCATCGGTTTTGATTAGCATGGAATCGACAAAAATACTGATTGACTGCGGCCCCGATTTACGTCAGCAACTCCTTGAAAACAAGATTGACAGTTTATCGGGAATTCTACTTACGCATGAACATTACGATCATGTAGGTGGATTGGATGATGTGCGACCACTGGGCAAAGCGCAGGTGTATGCAGAGAAAAAAGTATTGAACATTATTCAGCGAAATATGCCCTATTGTTTTGGTGAAAACAGATATCCGGGAGTACCCAGAATTCAGTTAAACGAGATAGATGAGAACTCGTTTTATATCGATAATACATTCATTGAACCGATACGCGTTATGCATGCAAAATTACCCATTTTCGGGTTTAGAATTAAAAACATGGCTTATCTGACCGATGTAAAAACCATTGAGCAAAAATCAATCGACAAATTAAAAGGCCTGGACATACTAATTATCAATGCATTAAGAATTGAAGAGCATATATCACATATATCATTGAGCGAAGCACTGGAGATTTCTAAAAAAATAGGTGCAAAGATGACTTATTTCACACACATGAGTCACGATATGGGATTGCACGACGACATAAACAATATTTTACCTGACAACATACAATTGGCTTACGATCAACTAACAATTGAATATAATGATGTGATAATATGATGATGTGATAATAAAAAAATACAAAATGAATTAATTCCTCATCATAGTCTTTCAGTGTAACTCAGCACCTCTCTATTTGACAAAATTGGAGTTCATTTATTTGATTCATAATAGAATAGGCTCTTTGCCACGGAGTGGCTAAATGTGCATAACCCCCGGTAAGCGAAGCACAACCGGGGGATGAAAGAAATAAACGACCCAACATTTGATCCATAAGTCACTTAAAAAGTTACACCTTTACACCTAAAAAAATCACTTTCAATGAAAACTTTCAAACTGAAAATCATAATACTGGCTTTTGGAACAGTTTTCCTATCATCTTGTACAAAGCTACTTTATACAAGTCTTGATGTACTACGTCCGGCAAAAGTAGCCTTTAACAGTGACGTCAACAACGTACTGATCATAAACAATACAGTGCCTCAACCTGCCGACCTCGGTCATATTACTCAATTTGCATTCGAAGAGGGTAAAAAAGAAACATTAAATACTGATAGTCTGTCGATATTTTGTTTAGGTGCTCTGAAAGAAGATATTGATAGTAAGAACTTTTTTGCTTCGGTACAGTTATCGCCCAACAGCATTAACACCAGTACCGACTTTGGATCAGCGAATTATATATCCGATGAGGCTGTGCAAGCCCTATGCAACTCCACTCAGAGCGATGCCATCATTTCGCTCGACAAAATAAAAGTAAAAGATGAAATTACTGAGGTATTCGATGCACTAACCAACTCTTATGTTTCGACCTTGGAACTCAATTTTGAGTCGTACTGGAGTCTCCACTATCCCAACAAAGATGAGTTCTATGCCTTGCAATTTAAAGATACTGTGTACTGGGAAGCAGAATCAAATTACAGAAAAAAAGGAATAAAGGTCCTGCCAAAAAGAGAAGATGCATTGGTAGATGGTGCCTTGTACGTAGGACAAAAAACAGTGAACAGGCTTGTACCTTACTGGGAAAAAGTGGATCGATATTTCTTTAATCCAAACAAGAAATATTTCAAGCAAGCAATGGACTCGGTATACGTAAAAAACTGGAATTCGGCCATTTCCAATTGGCAGATAGTAATGAATCAAAGCAAAAGTAACTGGACAAAAGCACAAGCGGCTAATAACATAGCCATTGCTTATGAAATTACCGGCAATATTGACAAAGCATTGGAATATGCATCACAAGCATTCTACAACCTTCAGGAACAATCTTTTGCCGATTATAATTCATTTGTACGCATTTCCGAATATGTTTCGGAATTAACCCAACGAAGAAAAGATATGACAATTTTAAAAAAACAGCTTGATGAGAAATAAAATCCTAAAATTTTGGAAATTAATTAATTATGCGAATCAGGAGTTGAAAACAATTCTATTTTGGTAACAATAAGCTATTTCCCGTAGGCTTCGGCGTGAGCGTTCGACTGAGCTCACGCCGAAGTCTCAGTCGAACGGGGATAAACAAAGATAAAACGTTAATGCCCTACGGACAATAAAACATTGATACATGTTTATTCTATTGATATTGAAGTCCTACGGACTATTTTTCAACTCCTGATTCGCATTAATTATAATTTCCATAAATTATTACAGTACATTACTTCTATTACAAAATACACTCACTAAAAAATATACATTATGTTTTCACCAAACGACAAAATTATTTTAGAAAAAAGAGGAATTACCACCAAACAAATTGAAGAGCAGCTAAATTCATTTGTAACCGGATTCCCATATTTGGAAATCAAAAGTGCAGCCGAGATAGGCAGAGGCATAGTTCAGGTATCAGAAGGCGAAATAACTAATTACCTTACCGAATGGGAAAAATATTTACAAACCGAAGCTAATATTCAGAAATTTGTACCCGCTTCGGGAGCTGCAAGTCGTATGTTCAAAGACCTCTTTGAATTTTTGGAAAAAGATGCTACTGAGCCGGAAAATGCTTTTGAAAAGAAATTTTTCAGCGAAATAGAAAAATTTGCTTTCTACAATGATTTGAACGAAGTTTGTATAAAGAATGACGGCAAATCAATTCCTGAACTTATTGCTGAGAAATCATTTAAGCCTGTAGTCGAAAATTTACTGTCTGAGAAAGGACTGAATTATGGCGCATTGCCTAAAGGATTACTTAAATTTCACTCCTACCCGAGCGAAAAACGCACTCCAACTCAAGAACATTTGGTAGAAGGTGCATTGTATGCAAATGCTTCCGGTAAAGTAAATATTCATTTTACGGTTTCGAAAGAACATCGCTCGCTGTTCGAAAAGCACATAAATGACTGCATTGGTTTTTATGAAAAGAATTTCAACGTGAGCTACAATGTGAGCTTCTCTGAACAAAAACCATCCACCGACACCATTGCAGCTGACGCCAATAATGCACCTTTCCGCGACAAAGATGAATTACTTTTCCGTCCGGGCGGACACGGTGCGCTCATCGAAAATCTAAACGATTTGAATGGTGATGTTATTTTCATCAAAAATATCGATAATGTGGTACCGGATTCATTGAAAAGTAGCACCGTAAAGTATAAAAAACTTATTGCTGGTATATTGGTTCATCTTCAACAACAAAGCTTTGCTTACTTGCATGAACTAGAAAACGAAGCAATATCAAATGCCAAATTATCCATAATTGCCCAGTTTTGCGAGGTGCGTCTGTATAATCACCATACGGATATCCATTCCCTTTCGCAACCGGAACTGAGAAAATATCTTTACGGAAAATTAAATCGTCCTATCCGTGTATGTGGAATGGTAAAAAACGTTGGAGAACCGGGCGGTGGTCCTTTCCTTACTGTTAATACTGACGGCACAGTATCTCCTCAAATTTTGGAAAGTTCGCAAATCGACATGAACAATCTTGTCGACAAGCAAAAGATGTTAGGTTCAACTCACTTCAATCCGGTTGACTTAGTATGTGCCGTAAAAAACTACAAAGGCGAAAAAATTGATCTATTGCAGCATGTAGATAAAAAAACAGGATTTATCTCTATCAAATCCAAAAGCGGCAAAGAACTTAAAGCTCTTGAATTGCCCGGCCTTTGGAACGGAGCCATGAGCGACTGGAACAGCATTTTTGTGGAAGTACCTATCGATACATTCAATCCCGTAAAAACAGTGAATGACTTATTGAGACCAGAACACCAATAATTGATTGACAAAAAAAAGAGAAACGCAAAGTATGAGTTTACATTAAATACTTTGCGTTTCTTATTTATGTCCCCTTAGAAAGGCAAAATAAGCTATTTGCCTTCCTACTTACTTACTATTTACTACTTCTTTAACTACTTCAGCCTTAATCACAATAATGTTTTCGACAGGCCGGTTGTTTGGAGCAGTTTGAGCTTTCGAAATTTTGTCTACAACATCCAATCCTTCAATAACTTCCCCAAATACGGTATAATTGCCATCTAAATGTGGAGTTCCTCCAATAGTTGTGTAGTCCTTACGTTGTTGTTCTGTAAATTTATACGTTGGATTTTTTATAATTGTTGCTCGCACTTCATTCAAAAGACTATCTCGCATCGCATCCAATTTCGCCAGATTATTTTCAACTTTGAATTTATTGAATTGAACTTGCTTTGTTTTTGCGGCTTCTTGGTATAACTTCTCAGTTAGGTTTAGATAATTGGTTTTCTCCATTTCTTGTAACTCTTCGGCTGCGAATACTCGTCCCTGCACGATATAAAACTGACATCCGGAGGAAACCTTCAACGGATTGCGCTTATCACCTTCGCGAGCAGCAGCAAGTGCACCACGTTTGTGATAATATTGTGGATAGATAAACTCTGCAGGAATGGTGTAGCCCACATCACCGGCACCAAGAGTCGCATTGGCAGTAGTCGTCTTTGATTTTGGATCACCGGCCTGAATCATAAAATTAGTTATCACACGGTGAAACAAAACTCCATTGTAGAAACCCTGATTCACTAACTTCAGAAAATTATCACGGTGCTTTGGTGTTTCCGGATATAATTTCAGGGTTATTTTTCCATACGTTGTTTCCAAACATACAATTGAAGCTATGTCATTACTTGCAGCACGGGTTTCGGACAGACCCAATACCATTATCAAAATTATAAATATAAGTTTCTTCATAAGATTAAATTGTAATTTCTAAACGAGTGAATTATCATTAAATCGTAGTGCAAATATACAGAAAATATAGCTTTAATAAAAAATAACTGAATGAAATCAGAAAAAACGAAGGGGTGTTAATAAATAATCATTACATTTGTGGAAAATATATAAATTATTCTAGTATTAACCTTATTTTCTTGGTATAAGCTAAAAAAATCTACAGTTCTAAGAAGTGCAACTACAAAACTTAAAAATCATTACTGATAACTGATTATGTCCGATAAATATGAAATTCCATTTTCGCTAAATGTACTAAAAAGATATGTTGTTTTCTTTTTCAAAAAATTTTATGGTGAATATATCGTGGTTGGGCGCGAAAACATCCCAACTGATTGTCCAATAATATTTGCTCCAAATCATGTCAATGCATTGATGGATGCACTTGCTGTTCATTCCGTCGTTCCTTCAGATTTACCTGTCACATTTCTGGCACGTTCGGACATGTTCAATAATAAGCATATAGCAAAAATGCTTTATTTTGTAAAAATGTTACCGGCATTCCGAATGCGTGATGGTGTTGAGAACCTGGGTAGAAATGCGGATATTTTTGATAAATGTGTAGATATTCTTCATCATAACAAATCTCTGGGTATAATGCCTGAAGGTAACCAAGGTGAGGATCATAAGCTTCGTCCACTCGTAAAAGGCATTTTTCGCATTGCATTTGCAGCGCAGGAAAAGTATGGAACAACTCCAGCTGTAAAAATCATCCCTATTGGTATTGATTTTGGTCATTTGGTGAAGTTTGGTAAACATATTATTATCAATATAGGAAAACCAATTGAAGTATCGGACTATATGAAGGCTTACGCCGATAATCCTGTTACTGCTACAAACGATATTCGCGAAAAGCTACGCAGTGATTTAAATGCCTCAACACTTGACCTGGCAACCGACACCTACAACAAGTGTTTTGAAACGGCTGTAGAAGTAGCGTATGCCACTGTTCAGAAACATCATAAACTACCGAACAGTACGGTTTTCAAATTTGTAGCAAAACAAAAGGTTGCAGCTAAATTGGTTGAAATTGAGAATACCGATTCAAAAAAGATAGTCGAATTAGCCATCCTTTGTTCGGAGTATAAAGCCAACTTAAAAAAGCTGAAGCTACGTTCATGGTTATTTGAACACACTAATTTCAACAGAGCTATGCTCCTATTCGATAGTTTAATCCTCCTCTGCACTCTACCGATATTCTTAAATGGTTTTATTCTTAACGTTCTTCCGTTTTTCACTCCGGTTTGGCTTCGAAAAGCGTTGAAAGTAGAATACGGAGGCTTCAATTGTTCATTGCATTTTACGTTCAGTCTTTTTTCATTTCCAATTTTTTACACACTGCAAACATTACTTTTTGCCTACTTCACGGCAGTATCATGGTGGATTGTTATTTTATTCTATATCTGTCAGTATTATTCAGGGAAATGGGCACTAAACTGGTACAATGAAACGAGAAAATGGATTGCTAAATTCCGCTTTAACGGGTTGAAAAGAAGCCAAAACCCTGTTTTTGAGAAGACACAGGATCTTCACAAAAAAATAATCCAATTGATTAATATTTAATCAATTGGATTATAAATTAATAATTATCAATTTAAAATTAAACTGTATCCATAAAACTGCGTTGCACTTTATTGAAAATTACAATACCAATAACCATAAGCACCACCATAAAGCCAAAACTATAACCCAGTTGTCCCCAACTAAACGTACCAACACCCATAGTTCCGTATTTAAACGTTTCTACGATGGAAGTTACCGGGTTAAGTGCCATTATCCACTGCCTTTTGGGTGACATACTACTCAACGGATAAATGATGGGCGTGGCATACATCCACAATTGAACTATAAAGGTAAACAAGATGGTCAAATCACGATATTTTGTAGTCATCGACGAGATGATAATTCCAAATCCCAGCGACAATCCTGCCAACATAAGAATAAGCAATGGCAGCAAAAGAATATAGATATTCGGTGCTACTGCCACTCCCACCAAAATATAATAAATATAGACCGCCAAAAACATCAAAAATTGAATACCCATGCGTACTAAATTAGATGCTACAGTAGATAAAGGTACAATTAAGCGTGGAAAATACACCTTTCCAAAAATGGCTTGGTTGGTAGTGAATGTTGACGACGTTTTATTTAAACAATCGGCAAAATACTGCCAGCAAACGATTCCGGCAAGATAAAACATAGGTTGGGGTAAACCATCAGTTGGGATGCCCGCAATTCCTCCAAAAACAATCATATACATGATAGTGGTAATGGCCGGCTGAATAAAAAACCAGGCCGGACCAAGAATTGTTTGTTTATATTGCGTAATGATATCGCGTTTTACAAACATCGAAAACAAATCGCGGTACTGCCAAAGCTCTTTAAAGTCTATATCAAAAAGTTTGTTTTTGGGTTTGATGACGGTAGTATATTCCATTTTTATTAATTATTGAAACCTCGAATTTAATTAGCCAATTGCTTCGTACTCAAAACCTGACTCTAGCAGTTCATTTCTATCATAAATATTTCTACCATCGAGTATTAATGAACCTTTCATTGTTTTCTTCACAACACCCCAACTAGGCATACGAAACTCTTTCCATTCGGTAACCAACAGCAAAGCATCGGCTTCCAGAGCTGCATCATAAATATCGGTGGCAAAATAAAGCGATGAACTATCTATCAAATCAGCCATTTTAGATTGAATAATCTTCTTTGCTTCCGGCATAGCTACCGGATCAAAAACCCGAACATGACATCCTGCTTCCAGTAATTTTTCTATCAGTACCAATGATGGTGCTTCGCGCATATCATCGGTATTCGGTTTAAACGACAATCCCCAAATAGTAACGGTTCTACCTTTCAAATCCTTGTTCCAACGTTTTTGTAATTTATGAAAAAGGACTTGTTTTTGGAATGCATTTACTTCCTCTACAGCTTTTAGCACTTTCAATTCGTACCCGTTTTGCTCCGATGTTTGAATCAAAGCTTTTACATCTTTCGGAAAGCAGGAACCACCGTAACCACAACCGGCGTAGAGAAACTTACCGCCAATGCGCTGATCGGATCCAATACCTTTGCGCACCATGTTGACATCCGCTCCTACCAATTCGCACAGGTTTGCCATATCGTTCATGAAACTGATACGGGTAGCCAACATAGCATTGGCTGCATATTTTGTCATTTCAGCCGAAAAAATATCCATAAAAATCACACGGAAATTATTCAATAAAAAAGGTCGATACAATTTGGTAATCAACTCCTTGGCTTTCTCACTTTCCACGCCTACCACTACCCTGTCGGGACTCATAAAATCCTTAATCGCGTCACCTTCTTTCAAAAATTCCGGATTAGAGGCTACATCAAACTCAATGGCAGCTCCACGTTTATCCAACTCATTTTGAATCGTTTGACGCACTAAAGTTGCAGTTCCAACTGGAACGGTACTTTTGGTTACCAGCAATACGTATTGTTGCATGTGCTGGCCAATAGTTCGGGCAACTTCTAACACATATTTCAAGTCGGCACTTCCATCTTCGTCGGACGGAGTACCCACAGCACTAAAAACCACCTGAACATCATGCAAAACTGCAGTTAAGTCTGTACTGAAATGTAAGCGTTCCGCCTTTACATTGCGCAACACCATATCTTCAAGTCCGGGTTCGTAAATTGGAATGATACCCTTCTCGAGGTTCTCAATTTTCTGAATATTAATATCCACACAAGTAACATCAACACCCATTTCGGCGAAACACGTACCCGAAACCAACCCAACGTAACCTGTTCCTACAATTGCAATTTTCATTATTCTTCTTTTAGTCGAATTAGCAAAAAGTTGGTCATCAATGGATAATAATCATGAACCACTGACAACCAACTATCTATTTTAGTACTATTTTAGTATGCAGCTACTACTTTTTTAATTCCTTCTTCGAGCGAAATGGAAGGCTTCCAACCTAAATTATTCAACTTGGAAACATCCATCAGTTTACGTGGAGTACCATCGGGCTTCGTAGCATCCCAATTAATTTTACCTGTATAACCCACCGTTTTCTGAACCATTTCCGATAATTCTTTAATCGAAACATCGCTCCCACAACCGGCATTTACATGCGATGGTAAGGTATCAGGGGCATCATAGTTCAGAAGCAGATAAACACTCGAATCGGCCATATCATCTACATGCAGAAACTCGCGCAAAGGTGAGCCCGTACCCCAAAGGGTAATAGCTACTTCACCATTATCATTTGAAATACCGTATTTGTTCAGTATTTTCAATATCGCTTCATCACTGGCTGATCCGTCGACTCCTTCTATTGGTCGTTTGTTCAAATCATTGCGCAAAGCTGCCCAATCATTTTCCAAAAGGCTTTTTCCCAATACCATCTTACGAATCAAAGCAGGCAACACATGCGATTTTTCCAAATCATAGTTATCGTTTTGTCCATACAAATTGGTAGGCATAATGGAGATAAAGTTGCAACCGTACTGCGCATGGTAGGCCTCACACATTTTGATACCCGCTATTTTAGCTATCGCATAGGGCTCATTGGTGCTTTCCAAAATACCGGTCAACAATGCATTTTCGCTCATTGGTTGAGCAGCATCGCGTGGATAAATACACGACGAACCCAGAAACAGAAGTTTCTTCACACCATTCAAATAGCTTTGATGAATGATATGATTCTGTATCATCAAATTCTCGTAAATAAACTGAGCACGATAGGTATTATTTGCAACAATACCACCTACTTTGGCAGCAGCAAGCACCACAAATTCAGGTTTCTCTGTTGCAAAAAAAGCAGAAACTGCTTGCTCGCTGAGTAAATTGAGTTCATCTTTTGAACGGGTAACTATATTTGTGAATCCTTTTGCTTCGAGATTACGCTTAATGGCCGAACCAACCATTCCATTGTGACCGGCAATATATATTTTTGAATCTTTGTTCATTATATTTATGTCCCCATTGGGGATTTTAGGGATCATTCGAAATAATTCAACACATTGTATCCACCTTCTTTCAGATAGGTTTCTTTTTTCATTAGATGAACATCAGAGCGCATCATATCTTCAACCAACGCTTTTAAATCGTATTCCGGAATCCAGTTCAGTTTAGTGCGCGATTTTGTTGCATCTCCAATCAACAAATCCACTTCTGTAGGACGGAAGTAGTTAGCATCAACTTCAACAATCGGACCTTCAATAGCACGAATCGCAGCTAAGAACTCAGATCCGATTTGAGCTGTAAATACATCCTCATTTATCTCAGAGATATATCCCTTTTCATCAATTCCTTCGCCTTTGAACCCAATAACAATACCTATTTCGGCAAAAGCCATGCGCACAAACTCGCGTACTTCGGTGGTAATACCGGTAGCAATTACATAGTCGCTCGGTTCATCTTGTTGAAGAATGAGGTACATGGCACGTACATAATCCTTTGCATGCCCCCAGTCGCGTTTAGAAGATAAATTACCCAGGAATAACTTGCCCTGCATCCCCATAGCAATACGAGCTGCAGCACGTGTAATTTTGCGTGTTACAAATGTCTCTCCACGCAAAGGTGATTCATGATTAAATAAAATACCGTTGCTTGCATGCATTTTATATGCTTCGCGATAATTTACGGTAATCCAATAAGCATACATTTTGGCCACAGCATAAGGCGAACGTGGGTAAAAAGGAGTTGTTTCCTTTTGTGGAACTTCTTGTACTAAACCGTAAAGTTCAGAAGTAGAAGCCTGATAAACGCGGGTTTTCTCTGTTAAACCAAGTAAACGAATCGCTTCCAACAAACGCAATGTACCAATACCATCGGCATTGGCAGTATATTCAGGGGTGTCAAAACTTACTTTTACATGGCTCATAGCTGCCAAGTTATAAATCTCATCCGGCTGTGTTTCCTGGATAATACGGGTCAGATTCATCGAGTCGGTCATATCACCGTAATGCAATACGAAATTACGATTATCTACGTGTGGATCCTGATATAAATGGTCAATACGTTCGGTATTAAACATCGATGAACGACGTTTCAATCCGTGTACAATATATCCTTTTTTTAATAATAATTCTGCTAAATACGCACCGTCTTGTCCGGTTACTCCGGTAATTAAAGCTACTTTTTTCATCTTGTTTCTTTTAAATCAATACAAATTTTTCTTCGTTATTTTACTTTCTTCTCTGAGTATATAATGATAATTATACCCAAAAAGTTTTATATCTGTCATTTATACATTAAAGTTCGCTATCATCCTCGTAATATTTAGCATATTGCTCATTGGCTTGCTGCTTCTTTTTCTTTGATGTATATTCAAAGCCGTATGAATAGCGGTATCCGTATGAATTGTATTTAGAATAATGCGATCCATCATTACTTCCAACATCATTCATCACCGTATACATATTTTTAATATTATCAAACTTAAGTTGAGTGCTTAATCGTTTATAAAGACCTTTATTTGTTTTTCCGCTACGTACCACAAAAATGGTAGCATCAACCAATGCAGCCAGAGAGTAAGCATCCGTCACAATACCAATCGGACTTGAATCGACAATGATAAAGTCATATCGCTTGCGAAGTTCAGTAAACATTTCAATCAATCTCTCAGAACGAATTAATTCTCCGGGATTTGGAGGTATTGTTCCTGCAGGTAAAATATCAAATTCAGCACCTGGAAATCCCTGAATAATAATTTCATCGAGTGTACATTGATTGATCAAATAATTACTTACACCATTTGTTTGAGCAATATCAAATCTCTGATTTATACTTGGTTTACGAATATCCATATCTACCAGAATCGTTTTAGGACTTACCATGGCATAAACAGCTGCTAAGTTTATACAGAAGTAACTTTTACCATCACCTGACTCAGTGGAAGTAGTCATCACCATTATATTCGTCTTCCGCTGAACTATAAATTCAATTCGGGTTCGGATAACACGAAACATTTCTGTAAACGTTGAGCGTGGATTCTTTGGAATAAGTGCAGGATCGGTACTTATAGTATGACGCACCGAACCAATTAATGGGAATGAAGAGTTTTTTTCAATATCTCTTGTAGATCTAACTGTGTTATTCAATAACTCAATAACAATAACAATAACTGATGGAATAAGCAATCCTAAAATAAAAAACATCATAGTTGTTTTCGATTTTTTGTCAGAATTGGTAATTTGCACTATTCTGGCTTTATCCAGAATAATATTATCTGGCGAATTTGAAGCCTTTAAAATATCTGATTCTGCTCGTTTCTGAAGAAAGAAAGTAAAATAGTTATCATCCATTTTGTATTTCCGTTCAATAGCAATCATCTCCAATTCTTTCTTGGGCAATTCCTTTATCTCGTCATTAACTTTTGAATAACGACTTTTGAAGTCTCTTTTTTCAATATCCATCGATGCTCGCATACTTTTCATCATCTCCAACACAGTATTCTTTGCATTGTTTATTTCTTTTGTATACTTAGCATAATACATATTTTTATCGCTTACATCGCTTCGAAGCGTGTACAAATCATTGATTTTCTGAACCATTGCAATTAGCATTGGATCACTTACTCCTAAACTTGTAGGAGCAACTACAGTACCATCTTCCATATTGGTTTTCAAGTACTTAGTAAGGTAGTTCAAGTATGTTTCACGCAGTTTCATTTCGGCTTCCTGAGCATCATATTTGGCTGCTTTTCCTAACAGTTCGGCGGTATGACTGGGCACATCAACAATCTGATTTTCTTGTCTAAAGCGTGTCATTTCATCTTCTGACACTGAGAGACTTTTTGAAACGTCCTTCAATTGACCGTCAATGAATTTAATTGTTTTATTAGCAGCTTCATTTTTACGTTCAAGATTATCAGACAAAAAACAATTGCAAAGTTTATTTATAAAATCGATATCTCTGTCGGGTGTTTCACTCTCTAACGATACATTTAACACTGAAGAACCTTCTACCTCGTAGCCAAATTTCAGTCGTGAAGAAAAATCTGATACTAATGACTCTTTTGATCTAAATTGGAAATAAAATTCAGAATTAATATAATTTTTATTCAAATAATGAACTGTCATAAAAAACAAGTTGTCTTGCAACGGTTGTTCAAAACGCCCGTTAAGACTAAACTTAGAATAATACTTATTATCGTCAATGGTTATAGTATAAGTACCATTTGAATGAAGGTTTATTTTAAAAAGGAGATTGTATGCTTCCGGTGCAATATAATCTGTTTTAATATAAATCGGAGAATCATTATATAAATTTCGAGTTTTGAAATTTCCTTTTGAAATATAATCCACTTTTATGAATGGCAAACTATCTACTACCTTACTAATCAAATCATAAGAGCCAAACATAATTACCTGATTCCTTGCGTTTCGGTAACCCGATTCTACTCCAAAACCTTGCATTAAGCCCATAGCATTGGCTGAAGGAGTTCGTGACTCTTCAATCATAACCTTCCCCGCTGTTTGATATCTTGCCAACCAGGTTCTGTTTTCAAGCGTGGCTAACCCTAACGACAGCACAACTCCAATTACAAATAAATACCAAAAATGGAGAAAATAATTTACCCATTCAATTATATCAAAACCCGATTCCTCTTCTTCGGTAAATGCTTGTTTTTCGTAATTATTTGGTTCCATAATGCGTTCTTAATTTTTAGTATTAAACTAGGAATTGTGTCTGATACAATTATTTACTATAATTTAAAACATTGAACAGTAACGACATTGAGAATGTAATAATTCCCAAAAGCGTTGAATAATTATTCACTTTGTAAAAACTTGAAAATTCGCGTTTCACATAAATAATATCATTTGGATAAATGTAATAGTATTTTGAGTCGATAATGCTTTTGGGACGTATATCAAATTCCAGAATTTGAGTTCCGTTATTCACTTCACGAATTATACGAACGTGCCTCCTATCACTGGATTCATTAAAATCGCCAGCTAAAGATAATGCTTGAAAAATGGTAAGTTTCTCTTTATAAATTGGGAAGACTCCGTATCCGGCATCACCAAACACCGAAAAAGTTTTATTTGCAAGGCTAAGCTTAACTGTAGCTTTAGGGATAAGTTCTCTAAATCGTTTTTCTACCACCAGAGAAGCTTCACTGAGTGTAAGTCCTTCCACCGGGATATTGGACACAAAGGGTAAATCGATAGTACCATCTGTATACACTCTGTAGGATATTTGATTTTGTCCACCTGAACCTGTTTCGGGAGCTATTAATTTTGAAAGTCCGGTTTCGTCGTCAGAAATAAGTCGGTATATAATCTCATCATTCACACGAATCCTGTAATCTGTGTAATCAGTTTTTTGGTATTTAGGTAGCGAAGTATTGCCGTCCTGAAGTAGCCGCATACTCTTATAATTGTAACACGATGATAGTGAAAGCAAAGCCAAAAACAACGAGAATAGTTGAGTTTTATTTATCATAAGAGCTGTACATCGAGTTAATATTAAACACTGAAATTAAAAACGGCAACTAATTACTCGGCGTGGTAGTTGTTGTAGTTTTCGCTGGTTCAAGAAAAGTTTTATAAATAATAACGCCAAACGAATACGTTGTTACAACCGTTGAAAGTGCTGTCCAAAAGGTTGATACTCCAAAAAATTGAGATTTCATAGGTTGTAAGAATATCACATCATTGGGCTCTAGATAATAAAACTCGGAATGCATTATATCTACACTTCGAGCATCAAAAACCTTAATTTGAGTGCCTTTATTAGTCTCACGAAGTATTTTAATGGAACTTCGGTCGGTATAATAACTAAAATCGCCAATCATCGCCAATGCTTGAAATATGTTCACTTTCTCGCGAGGAAAAGCAAACCTACCCGATTTTCCGGAACCAACAATACTGAAATATCTACCAACCATTCGAACATCAACTGAATTTATTTTCAAAATTGGTTCAATTGCTTTTTCTAAAAATGTCTTTGCTTCCCTAATGGTTTTATCTCGCAAAATCACTGCACCAACCAATGGGAGTTTTATTTCACCATTTTTATCAATCGTATATGTATACAAATCATTGCTTTCGCCTCCAGAACCACCCATCGTTTGAGTACCCATATTCGTGGAACCGTTGAACAAAACATTCGTTTTTTCGTCGATAGAATAAACTTGGATAAACAATTTGTCACCTTCTCTTAAACGATAATCTTGATATTCAACCGTATCTTTGTACGCAGGAATAAAATTCTTAGTAGTCTGCATATAATTCGTCTCATGAGTAGTAATACAGGACGTAAACTGAAGAGTTAACATCATGATACACAAAAGTTGAATAAATTGTCTACGCATACCTGTTGTATTTATTAATGAATTCGAAGCAAAGATAAACAAAAAATGTAAAATAGTTGCAGAAATATCTGAAAATGGAGACTAATAGTCTTAATTTCTCGTTTAAAAAATCGGAGTTAATGTTAAAGTTCGGTTTCTGTAAAATCTAAATAACAGGCTGAACACTAATTTTAAAGATTAGGAGTTATAGTTTCTATATTTCAGCCTGTTTCTAAATCAGAACAGAATTTTCTGTTTGTAAAATAACCGACTATTTTTTTTAATATTTAAAATCATAATCCAAGAATGACTAAATTATAAATTAAATCCATTATTTTTGCACTGATTTTGCTTTTTGGGGATTATTATTTTAGTTTTTACAACAAAAGAATACATAATCGAATATCAAATAATAAATAACACCATTATGATCAAAATAAATTCATGTATTTTTACACTACTTGTATTTGCGGTTTTTACCTCGTGCAATTCGCGCAAGGAACAAGAAAAACAAGCAGATATGCGTTTAAAGCACATTGAACTGCTTATTGGCCAAAATACATTGAATACAGCTAAGATTGAGATTGATAGCATTCATATTTTATTTCCAAGACTGGTTGAGAAGCGTAGAATTGCTGCTGCATTTGAAGATACCATTGTGCGTAGAGAAAGTTCTCGAACATTGGCATATTGCGATAGTGTATTGCCTAAAAAACAGCATGAATTGGATTCAATTCAAGTAAATTTCAGATTCGAGAAAAATGTAACTTATCAGGATTTTGGTAATTTTGTGTACAAAACTCAATTGACAGAAAGTAATTCTAACAGAATTTATTTAAAATCATACGTCGACGAAAATAATGACTTGTATCTGATTAGTAACTATTGCGGAGCAAAAATCGACCATAATTCAGTTGAAGTCGCTGTTAATGATCTGCTAGCTAGAACAGACACATTGGCAACCACAAACGCTGCCAATCATAGTTTTACTGTTGGTGGAATGCGTTGGGAAACTCTGACTTATAAGAACGAGACTGCCAATGGAGTGGCTAGCTTTATTACTCAGGAGGTCACCAAGCGAATCAAGGTATCGTTGCATGGAAAAAAAACTTATGTCTACTATCTTGCTGATTCTGACAAAAAAGCAATTGCCGAAACATATCGTTTGTGGATTGTAAAAAAAGACGTGACCCAACTTGAAAAGGAAATTAAAAAAGCTAAAGCTAGAATTGCAAGAATAAATAAATTCCGTAAATAAATTATCCTTTGCTTTTCAACAAAAGCCACCGTTTATTGTTTAATACAGAAATTCAGCTATAAAATATAATTCAAAAGTTATTTAAAACGACATGAAAAAAACCTTTCAATTGCTATTAATTTGCCTTATGGTAAGTGCTACATCAATAGCACAACAAACATCAAATTTTCAAATTATTGAACTAACTACTCAAAGCTTTAAAAAAGAGGTATGGAATTTCGAAAAAGACAAATCCTTTAATCGCATAAGTAAACTTCCTATCATTCTGGATTTTCATGCGACTTGGTGTCGTCCATGCAAAATGCTGGCTCCACATTTACAAGCTATTCAAAACAAATACAATGGGAAACTGATTGTTTACAAAATTGATGTAGATAAAGAACCTGAATTAGCTAGACTTTTTAAAGTTGAAGCTATGCCAACGATTGTTTTTATCGGATCAAAAACAAAATACACTTCGGAGCTTGGATACAGAGATTATCCTGAATTTGAAGCATTGGTAAAATCAAAGTTCGGATTATAATAAAATCAACGAATTATATCTTCGAGAAACAACTCCATCAATCGCGAAACGGCGAATTGATCGACATCGGAGAGTGGAGTTTTAATTAATTCCGACAACACAGTGTTTTCGCCCGTAATTTTCACGGTGACAAACTGCGCATATATAACCCGATGACTCAAAACATGTTTCATCGGGTTTGATATTTTCACAACCTCCACTTCGTCAATTTCACTAAAAAGTTTTCTAAAACCATCAGTTTCCATCAATTCTTCAACTGCGAGTAATTTGTCTGCTTCAACTAACGGAAATTCAAACAGGTTTTGCCAAACATCTTTTGCAATCCTTTTTTGCAAATACATCTGTCCACCCAGTTCAATAAAAAAGTAATTGAAATATCGGTTTGTCACCTTCGTTTTTTTAGATTTAACCGGTAATTTATCCACAATATTCAATTCGTAGGCACGACAATTCTGTTGTAACGGGCAGTTTACGCAGTTAGGAGATACTGGTACACATTGTAACGCCCCAAATTCCATAATTGACTGATTGTGAATCCCAGGTTCAGACTTCGAAATCAATTCCTGTGCTAAACTTGCAAATTCCTTTTTTCCAATACCCGAATCTATCGGCGTTTCGATGCCAAACAGTCTCGATAACAACCGATACACATTCCCATCTACAACGGCAAACGGCTTATTGTAAGCAAATGAGCAAATAGCAGCGGCTGTATAATCGCCTACACCGGCCAGTTTTAGCACATCAGCATGTTCGACAGGAAAAATGCCGCCAAAATCAGTCATCACTTGCTGAGCAGCCTTGTGCAAATTACGTGCTCGTGAGTAATATCCCAGTCCCTGCCAATATTTCAACACCTCATCTTCCTTTGAGATAGCTAAATCAGCTACAGTTGGAAATCGTGCCGTAAAACGCAGATAATAACTCATACCTTGATTTACACGTGTTTGCTGCAAGATTATTTCCGAAATCCAAATTAAATATGGATCGGAAATATCCCGCCATGGCAATTCTCGTTTATTGGCTAAATACCAGACAGAAAGCGTATCGGAAATATATGTTGAATTGCTATTATTACTCATATTAGAAAAAATGTATAAAAATACTTTATTTTGGGTATTGCACAGTATGTGAATAAATCGCATCTTTGCGCCACAAAAGTAAGGCCGATAAATCGAGCTACAAAATCTGAACTATTAAAACTGGAACTCAACGTAAAAGAGATTCTGTTTTAGTTGGTAAATCAATTTAATTTTTGAGCTTCTTTGATGTGAGTCATTCATAACTTCACCACTTTAGTTTGAAAATTACTGTAACACATTTAAGCCTTCAATAGTCGAAATACCAGATGGTTTGCCCATATAAAGCAAAGCTGCAAAAAATTCAACATGAACCAAACAACAAAGTTACCCAAAACCTTTACCAAGCACAAAACACTGTAAATCAAACACAACTGTAAAGTGTAATTTAAACTCAATTTCTTACAACGTTTTGATTAACAAATTTTGTCAAATAACAGGTAAAATTCTAAGTATTCACGAAATTGAAAAGCTACTGAGAACTAAGCTTATAAAAAAATAAAGTTTTGAAATTTCAGAAAAAAAAGACCGCAATTGTTTTTTAATCAGAATAAAAGCTATATATTTGCAGTCCGTTTTGAAAAGCATAAAACATTAATAATTTATTAACATATAAAAATTTACTCAAATGACTAAGGCAGACATTGTAAACGAGATTGCAAAAAATACAGGCATTGACAAAGTAACTGTATTAACAACTGTTGAAGCTTTTATGGAAACTGTAAAAGACTCACTTTCAAAAAATGAAAACGTATATTTGAGAGGCTTTGGTAGCTTCATTATCAAACAAAGAGCAGAAAAAACGGCTCGTAATATTTCAAAAAATACTACGATTATTATCCCAGCTCACAATATACCTTCGTTTAAACCTGCAAAGACATTTGTAAGCGTAGTAAAATAATTTTTCACACAATAAATCAATCGAGATGCCAAGCGGTAAAAAAAGAAAAGGACATAAAATGTCAACTCACAAGAGAAAAAAGAGACTTAGAAAGAATAGACACAAGAAGAAATAGTCTTACTGGTCTTTAGTTATAAAGTCCAAGAAAACAAACTTATAAGCTAAATTCTTGGCTTTAAGTTTGTTTTTTCTTTATAAAAAACAATCAAAAACCAAAAATCAAAAAAAAGTGAATAGCGAACTAGTAGTTGATGTGAAAGCATCCGAAATTTCTATTGCGCTGCTCGAAGACAAACGCCTTGTAGAGATAAACCAGGAAGGACGAGAAGAACAATTCGCCGTTGGGAATATTTATATGGGCAGGGTAAAAAAAATAATGCCCGGTTTAAATGCAGCATTTGTAGACGTAGGTTACGAAAAAGATGCTTTTCTACACTATCTTGATTTAGGTTCCAATTTCAACACCTTTACACAATTTACAACGCAGGCTATTAGCGACCGCAAAAAGACGCCTGCTATTCAAAAAACAAAACTGCAACCGGAAATTGAGAAAAACGGTTCAATCAACGACATCCTTAAAACAGGTCAGGACATCTTGGTACAAGTTACCAAAGAGCCTATCTCAACTAAAGGACCGCGATTGACTGCTGAAATATCCATAGCCGGGCGGTTTTTAGTTCTTATTCCGTTTGCCGATAAAGTGTCGGTATCGCAAAAAATTAAAACGGAAGAAGAGCGATTACGACTGAAACAACTGATTCAAAGCATTAAACCCAAAGGATTTGGAGTAATTGTAAGAACGGTTGCCGAAGAGAAAAAAGGAGCCGAACTCGATAACGAGTTGAAGATTTTGGTAAAACGCTGGGAAGAAGCTGTCGCCAAAACACAACAAGCCAAAGGAGTTTCGCTTATTTTAGAAGAATTAGGTCGCACGGTGGGAATAATTAGAGATTTATTCAACCCAAATTTCAAGCATATTCATATCAATGATGCTGTAGTGTATACAGAAGTGCGTGACTACGTAGAACTGATTGCACCCGAACGAAAAGATATTGTAAAACTATATCAGGAAGAAACTCCGATTTACGATAGTTTTGGTATTACCAAACAAATAAAATCGGCTTTTGGAAAAACCGTTTCGTTTAAAAACGGAGCTTACCTGATTATAGAACATACCGAAGCACTTCACGTTGTAGACGTAAATAGCGGAAATCGTTCGAAAGCTGGCAATGGTCAAGAAGACAATGCCCTTGATGTGAATTTAGCTGCTGCCGACGAAATAGCCCGTCAACTTCGCTTGCGCGATATGGGTGGAATTATCGTGGTAGATTTTATAGATATGCACGAGACAGAAAACCGTCAGAAGCTATTTGACAGAATGCGTGAAAATATGGCTAATGATAGAGCCAAACACAATATTCTTCCACTTAGCAAATTCGGTTTATTACAAATGACACGTCAGCGTGTTCGTCCCGTGATACATATCGACATCGAAGAAACCTGTCCTACCTGCTACGGCAAAGGACGCACCAAGCCATCTATCCTCTTTACCGACCAACTGGAAAGTAAAATAGATTACCTGGTAAATCAATTAAATATTAAAGAGTTTGTATTACATGTTCATCCTTACGTAGACGCCTATATCTCTAAAGGTTTTCTATCGATGAAATGGCAATGGAAGCGAAAATTTGGAAAAGGTTGTAAAGTAATTCCCGAACAAAAATTGGGCTTCTTACAATACAAATTTTATGACAAAAAGGGAATTGAAATTGACCTACAAGAAGAAATAGAAAAGATCTCGTAAACCGAGAACCATAAAAAGAGGCTACCCGAAATGGTGTAGCCTCTTTTTTGTATTTGAATCCTTAGGTAAACCATGCGTTATTCATCATATAAATATTATATTATACGTATAAATATTTATAAAATCTTTATGACTAAAAATATACCTTTGCATTAATAAAACTAACAGGAAAAACACACGCTAACAATCAAAGACATGGATACAAAGCAAACCATTCTGATAATTGACGATGAGATCCAAATACGGCGACTCCTTGAAATAAATTTAACTGCAAATGGATACAAAGTTGCTGAAGCCGAAACGGCAAAAGATGGATGTCTATTGGCAGCCTCAGTCAATCCGATACTTATTATCCTAGATTTAGGCTTGCCTGATATGGATGGATTAGAGGTCTTGAAGAAATTGCGCGAATGGTTTACTGGTCCAATTATAATTCTATCCGTCCGAAATTCGGAAGAAGATATTGTTCGCGCTCTTGATAATGGAGCCAATGATTATTTGACCAAGCCTTTTCGAACCCGCGAGTTGCTTGCAAGAATACGAGTTGCCAGTCAACGTAGCATTCATCAACAAGAAGCATCTATGGTATTTGGCAATCTGGTGATTGATCTGGCAAAGCATATTGCCACCAAGAACAATGAAATAATTAAACTAACCTCGACCGAATTCTCGTTGTTAGCACTTATGGCAAAAAACGAAGGACGTGTGCTTACCCATGTTTATATCCTTCAGGAAGTCTGGGGATATGGATATACCAAGCAAACCCAATATTTGAGGGTTTTCATTGCCCAACTTCGCAAGAAAATAGAAGACGATCCTTCAAAGCCCAAATTATTGATTACAGAATCTGGGATCGGGTATCGGTTTAGTGGAGTATGAAAAAAGTCCATAACTACGATTGTAGTTATGGACTTTTTTATATCTAGTGTTATGTTAGCTATCAATTGCCGGCTGCTTAAGCTGCCGGTAAAGTGCAAGAAAGTTTTTCGGCTTTAGCCAAATTTTAAGCCATGTTTGGCTAAAGCCCAATTCAAAAATTACAATTCAACCGTCCCATAAATGGGACGGCAATTGAAATAATACGCCAGAATGTGCTTAACATGATACTAGTTATCATTGTTGCAAATCCATTTGCTTGGCTGGGATTTTTATAGTAAAAATGGCTCCTCCTTTTTCTCCGTTTGAAGCTGAAACACTTCCATGATGAGCTTCAACGAACCCTTTTACTATGGACAGACCAAGTCCGGTACCACCTGCTTTTGCATCTTTTCCCCGATAGAATTTATCAAAAACTGAAGACAGTTCTGTTTCTGGAAATCCATGACCATGATCAATAACTTTAATGATTAGATGCTCATCAGAAATCAGAATTTTCAAATCAATAACACTTCCTTTAGGTGAATGCTGGGTGGCATTCAGAATAAGGTTATGCAGTACTTGCTCTATCAACCCGAAATCGACGTAAATCAAAGAGAGGTCATTGGGAATATGTGTTTTAAATGTAAAGGATTCCAATTCGTATTTAAGCGATTCCGAAACTGAGTTTACTAAGTCCTGAGCATCACACCAATCTGGGTGTGGAGTTATTCTTCCAGATTCAAGCCGCGACATGTTCAATAAATTCTCAACCAATCGGTTCAATCGGATAGATGCAATATTGATTTCGGAATATAATTCCTTTTGAATTGTTTCCGGAAGTTGTTGCTCCAGCAAAGTTTCAGATGAGCCCATAATAGTGGCTAACGGAATACGCAATTCGTGCGAAATAGAATTAAACAGTGTCTTATAAAGTTTTTCCGATTCGCTTATCATATATGTCTTTTTTGTTGCATTGCGCAGCAATTCCCGTTCGTATTTGCCAATAATCTGAGCAAGCGATGATTCCCAAAATTGTTCTTCGCCATAAGTAAAAACGGTGATCTGTTTTACCACAATAACACCCAGTGCACTGTTACTGCCTATTAACGGATAAAATGTGTATTCATTTGAAGGCAATGTATTTGTAAATTTACCTGCTTTGACGGAGTTTTTTTTTACCCAGTTGACTATACTCATTTCAACTTCTGTGAGTTGGATATCGGAGCTTTCGAGCGATTTTACTTCAAGTTGATTTAAATCATTTTTTACTACTATACAGCATTCCAATTTGAAATATCGATTAATAAAATCATCTGCTACCTTTATAACGTCATCAAATCCCGAAATGGAGTTTAGATCTTTGGTGAGTTGATACAACGCATGGGTGCGCTCTTCACGTATTCGTATTTTTTTCTCCTGACGGCGCACTCTTGACGTTAATGTTCCGTTCAACAGGGCAATAATAAAAAACATGCCCAACAGCAACATATCCAATGAATTACGGATAAGAAAGGTGAATTGAGGCGGTATAAAGAAATAGTCCCAAATCAATGCGCTTAATGCTGCTGCAAATAAGATGGGTCCTGTACCATAAAAAAGAGCCAGAAAAGAAACCAGAAACAAAAGAATAACAGAAACAGTCTGATAACCAATAGTATCTTTGACGAAATAGCTTAGTATCGAAGTTAAGGTTACAATAAGCGATACAGTGAGGTATTGACGTTTGCGTGAAGTGAATTGCGGAATGATCGCTTTTGCATTGAATTTATCTTCAACAGAAGTGTCAGAACCTAGGATATATACATCAATATTACCGCTGTATTTTATCAGTCGATTGACAAAATTGCCAAGTTTTAACAGAGATTTAACACTATTCAACCGCGATTTCCCGACAATAATATGCGTTATGTTTTCTTTCTGAGCATAATTTACAATCGCTTTAACCAAGTCATCGTTTGTAACGATTCGAACTTTAAATCCTAACTGCTTAGCAAGGTCTATATTCAAATCGAGTTGCTCGTGGTCTTTGGCACTTATCCGTTGGGTGGTTTCCACATAAAGAGCTTCAACATTTGCTCCCATGGTATAGGCAAGGTTTTTTGCCCACTTCAGCAAACCAGCCGAAGATGGACTCACACCAATTGCCACCAGAAAATGCGATCCCGATTTCCATGGGCCACGGATACGCTTATCCTGCATGTAATCGTGCAACTGGTTATCGACACGATCGGCAACAATACGCAAAGACATTTCGCGCAAAGCCGTAATATTTCCTTTGCGGAAAAAATTATTTACCGCTTCTTTTGAACGTTCAGGCGTATAAACTTTTCCATCCGAAAGTCGTTGAAGAAGTTCATCGGGAGTTATGTCGACCAATTCCACATCGTCGGAATTTTCGAAAATAAAATCAGGTAAAGTTTCGCGGATAACTACGCCCGTGATTTGTGCAACTGTATCGGTACGACTTTCAAGATGCTGTACATTAAGTGTAGTGAAAACATTTATCCCGCTTTCCAACAGTTCCTGAACATCTTGATAACGCTTATTATGACGACTTCCCGGTGCATTGGTGTGTGCCAACTCATCCACCAGCACAATCTGAGGATTGCGTGCTATAATAGCGTCTAAGTCCATCTCTTGTACGGAGGTGGACTTATATTCTATTGTTTTGCGGGGAATTATTTCAAAACCTTGCACTAAAGCGACTGTCTCTTTCCGGTTATGTGTTTCTATATAGCCAATAACGATGTCATTTCCTTTCTTCTTTTCATCATGTGCTGCCTGAAGCATAGTGTAGGTTTTACCCACACCAGCACACATTCCAAAGAAAATCTTTAGTTTTCCCTTCTTACTTTTTTCTTCCTCCTTCGCTAATGCAGCAAGAAGTTCATCGGGATTGGGTCTTTCAATTTCGAAGTCGCTCATTTTATATTTAATAAAAAGTTATTGTGATCAAGAATTCTAATCCAAACTTAGAGACATTTAAATAAAGCATAAAACACTAAGCATAAAACATAAGCATTTTTATAAATCAATTACTTACAATGTTACAGTCAACAAAGGATAAAACATTTATGTCTTATCCTTTGTGCCTGCAAGCAGGTTCATTTTTTATAGGAGAAAAAATGAAAATTTTATTTTTGTATCCACTAGCTGGCAAATTATGCTTTAGTAAATGCACTATTTTCAATTATATTGAAATCAATGCGAACAAACTTTATTTCAGTTTGTCTAATGCAATATTCAGCAATAATACATTTACCCTGCTTTCACCCAGACAAGTTAGTTGAGGTGCTTCACTCATTTTTTCAACAAGTGATTTCAATTTTTGTTTTTGCACGTTACTAAAATGCCGTGCTGTCGCAACTCTATTGACTTGCAGACCAGCTGCTTCAGGAGAAATATGCGGGTCGAGTCCACTTGCCGATGCAAAAAGCATTTCAGACGGAACCTCCACACCTTTATCAAGATGATTGAACGCTATAAATTTGTTTTTGCGTTCAGTAAACTGATCTTTAAGTTTTTTGCTAGTCAAACCGTAATTACTACCGCCCGAAGGTAATGGATTATTTCCAATTGCCGAAGGTCGAGAAGTAAAATAAATAGTGCTGTCGGATTGTTGTCCAATCAGTTCACTTCCTATTATTTTATTGTCTTTTACAATCAGGCTTCCATTGGCTTGATGTGGAAAAACAACTTGTGCAATTCCTGTAACTAAAAGCGGATATACAATCCCAGTAAGAATGGTAAAAACCAGGAATATTTTTATTGCAATACCAAATGTTTTCATTGTTCAATTATTTTTGAATGTTCATAATACGTTATCATTTCGTTCATAGAGTTAATCAGAAAATCTATTTCAATAATTCTTCCGGAAGAAATCAGCATAAGATCATTAATGTTCTCTTTATTATACTGTTCCATTCTTTCATACTCTTTGTTTATTCTGATTAATAACTTTTCTTTTAAATTCCTAACGAGGAGTTCCATGAATGCTGAATTTAAATCCATGAATGCTGAATTTAAATCCTTTAATGTCGAATTTATATCCATGAATGCTGGCTTTTATAGATTAATCAAGATATCAATGATTTTGATTCCGATGAATGGAGCGACAATACCGCCGAATCCGTAAATCAGCAAGTTTTTTGCCAGTGCTCTATTAGCCGAAATTGGCTTATAAGTTACCCCTTTTAATGCCAATGGAATTAGTGCAATGATAATAAGTGCATTGAAAATAATGGCACTTAGAATGGCACTTTCCGGCGAAACGAGCTTCATGATATTTAGTGCTGACAAAGGTCCTTGACCGTTGCTTCCGGCATACAGTGCAACGGAAATAGCAGGAATAATAGCAAAGTATTTAGCCACATCGTTGGCAATACTAAAGGTGGTAAGAGCTCCACGGGTCATAAGCAATTGTTTACCTACTTCCACCACTTCAATCAATTTAGTTGGGTTACTGTCCAAATCCACCATGTTACCGGCTTCACGTGCAGCTTGTGTTCCTGAATTCATGGCAATGCCTATATCAGCTTGCGCAAGGGCAGGAGCATCGTTTGTTCCATCTCCAATCATTCCCACCAAGTGTCCTTTTTCCTGTTCCTCACGGATTCTACGCAATTTATCTTCGGGTGTGGCTTCTGCCATAAAATCATCTACACCTGCTTCGGCAGCTATGGCAGCAGCTGTCAACGAGTTATCTCCGGTAATCATTATGGTGCGGATTCCCATTTGACGAAGTTCGGCGAAACGTTGTTTGATACCACCTTTTACAATATCTTTCAGGTGAATTACACCCAGTACTTTATTGTCTTCGGCCACTACCAAAGGCGTTGCTCCTTGTCGTGCTAAATCCGATACCGCATCAATGACTATTTGAGAGAAAACTCCGTTGTTTTCTTCAACAAAAGCACGGATAGCTTGCGATGAACCTTTACGAATCTGGTGAACTGTTCCTTCGGGAGTTTTCAAATCCACGCCGCTCATTCTCGATTGTGCGGTGAAAGGAATAAAAGTTGCATGCAAATTAGTAATATCACGTCCACGGATATTGAATTTTTCTTTTGCCAATATAACAATCGAACGTCCTTCTGGTGTTTCGTCGGAAAGTGAAGAAAGTTGGGCGGCATCCGCCAATTCTTCAACTGTTACACCTTCAGCCGGAATAAAGTCAGTTGCCATACGGTTTCCTAAAGTGATGGTTCCTGTTTTGTCGAGCAAAAGTACGTCCACATCACCGGCAGCTTCAATAGCACGTCCGCTGGTTGCAATTACATTACGTTGAATCAATCTGTCCATACCGCTGATACCGATAGCACTCAACAGACCGCCAATGGTAGTCGGGATAAGACATACCAACAGGGCAATTAATACCGGAATAGATAAATTGTGCGACTGCGATAAGCCCGAAGCAGTTAAACTGTATCCGAAAAATGCCGGAAGTGTAACCACTGCCAAAAGGAATATAATGGTTAAGCCCGAAAGCAGAATCGTTAATGCAATTTCGTTTGGAGTTTTCTGACGTTTAGCACCTTCTACCAAGGCAATCATACGATCCATGAAGGTATCACCAGCATCGGCTGAAATACGAATCAGAATACGGTCGCTCAATACTTTTGTACCACCGGTCACTGCCGAACGGTCGCCACCGCTTTCACGGATTACCGGAGCCGATTCGCCCGTTATGGCAGACTCATCGACACTGGCAATTCCTTCTATTACTTCACCATCCGAAGGAATTATATCATTCACTTCGCAAACCACAATGTCGCCTTTGCGTAAATCGGGAGCCAACACTTCTGTTTCTTTGTTCCCAACCATTTTGCGGGCAACTGTTTGCTTGCGGTTTTTACGCAAGCTTTCGGCCTGTGCTTTTCCTCGTCCTTCGGCAATTGCTTCGGAGAAATTGGCAAAAAGCACCGTAAACCATAGCCAAATGGCAATTTGCAAATTAAAAGACGAATATCCTCCCTGAAAAATTCCGATAAAGACAATGATAGTCGTCAAGAGTGCTCCGATACCAACTATAAATATAACCGGATTTTTTATGAGCACTGCGGGACTTAATTTCATTACGCTGTCTTTTAGAGCCCTTGCAAGTAGCTTTTTATTAAAGATACTTTTATTTGATTTTGTTGTCATGATGCTAAATGATTAAAAAGTAATTCCGTTATTCATTAATAAATGTTCTACAATTGGTCCGAATGATAAGGCTGGGAAATAGGTCAACCCGCCGACAATAAGGATAACGCCGATTAATAAGGTGACAAACAGCCAATTATTCGTTTGGAAAGTTCCTGCTGAGGGAGGTGTGATTTTCTTTTTTGCCATACTCCCGGCAATTGCCAAAATAGGTATAATCACTCCAAATCGCCCTACCAGCGTTGCAATTCCAATCAGCAGATTATAAAAAACTGTATTTGCACTTAATCCTGCAAAAGCACTACCGTTGTTTCCGGCTGCTGAACTGAAAGCGTATAACATTTCGGAAAATCCATGCGGTCCGGCATTGTTCAACCCGGCTAGGCCAAGAGTGCTTACCGCTGCCCATGCCGTAAATAACAGAATTACAAAAGAGGTAATTACATTAGCTATAATAGCCATTGTTACTTCAAACCTTTCCACTTTCTTCCCTAGGTATTCAGGCGTTCGACCCACCATCAACCCGGCAATAAATACCGTGAGAATAATGAATACCACCATGCCGTACAAACCGGCTCCTACACCACCAAAAATCACTTCACCAAGCATCATATTAATCATGGCAACCATTCCGGCCAAAGGTGACAAACTATCGTGCATGGCATTTACAGCACCGCACGATGCATCGGTCGTAACTACAGAAAAAAGTACACTATTCGTTATTCCGAACCGGGTTTCTTTCCCTTCCATCAGTGCTGAATGACCAAAAATTGGATTGGCAGAATATTCACCATATAAGGATATGGCTAAACCGCTAAGAAATAAAATCAGCATAACAATAAAAATTGTCCAGCCCTGACGTTTAGAACCTACCATTTTACCATAAGTAAAAGTCAATCCGGCAGGAATTAGAAAAATTGCCAATATTTGAAGAAAATTGGTCAACGGAGTTGGATTTTCGAACGGATGGGCACTATTGGCATTGAAAAATCCACCACCGTTTGTTCCGAGTTGTTTGATAGCTTCCTGTGAGGCTACCGGACCCATTGGAATTACTTGCGTAGTTCCCTGAAGTGTATGGGCTGTTTGATACGTATCAAAGTTTTGAACTGCTCCTTGTCCAACCAAAATAACTGCAAATAAAATGGAAAGTGGCAAAAGTACATACAAAGTTGAACGGGTTAAATCTACCCAGAAGTTACCGAGTTTGTCAGTTGTTTTGCGCGAAAGTCCTCTGGCAAGAGCTATCAATACGGCTATTCCGGTGGCAGCACTTACAAAGTTCTGAACGCCAAGCCCAATCATTTGTACAAAATAACTCATTGTTGTTTCGCCCGCATAACCTTGCCAGTTAGTATTGGTTATAAAACTCGCAGCGGTATTAAACGCCGAATGCCACGAAACATTAGGTAAATTTGTCGGATTTAATGGTAGAAATGCCTGCGTAAGTTGAAGCAGGAACACAAACAGAAATCCGACTAAGTTGAATAGCACCAGTCCAAGAGCATACTTTTTCCAGTTTGTTTCTTCAGCAGAGTCAACGCCTACAAGTTTATAGGTCAACCGTTCGAGCCAGCCCAATGGTGTCGACATCAGGTGTTTTTCGCCTGTGAACACCTTGTACATGAAATTTCCCATAATAGGCGTTAAGCCTATCAGTAATCCCACGAAAATAATTATTTGTAAAAAATCAAAAGTTGTGAACATAGATTTATAATATTAAGAGAATGAGTTGATGTTAGAATTTCTCAGGTTTAATAAGTGAATAAATCAAATAACCCAGTATAGCCACGGCTATAATTGCTCCAATGATATACCCTGTGGGGGTGCTCATTTCAGTTGTTGCTACCATTAAAAGTTTTGTTTCCATTTTAATTTAGTTTTTAAATTCAATTGTAAATTAGGGTGATTAGAAATTTATATCTAATTATGTCGTTTTCTTTAACTTGGACTGTTGATGTATTAAAGTGTAACACCTGCTACGAAGAATGTGGTTTTTGCGTAAGGATTAGCTCCAACAATTGCATAAACAGGTAGGCTGAATTTATCAGTAATAACAATTGATTTACTTACCTTTATACCAAGGTTGGTAATGCCAAAGCCAGTAGTATAATAAGTTGCACTTTTGTTAAGCGAACTACCTATGAAGATTTTTGCAACTGGGGCAATTTGGTAACCTAGTTCAACATAAGTTGATAGAGCGTTGTGACCTTCTCCATTTTTGTCGGCTCCTGCAAACATGGTGTTTACCGAAGCACTAAATGCAGAACCTGTATAAGCCAATGTACCTTCGAAACAGTGACCCGTACCGTTATTGTATTTGAAGTAATTAGGTTGAGTTGCAAAGTTGTAGTAATAATCGGTAAGAGTTATTGCAAATTTGCTTGAAACCGCTAAAGTAGCATATAAGTCAACTTCTTTAACTGCTCCGGTGAAGCTACCTGAAGCCCATGAACCCAATGTTAACTTGCCGGTTGTAAATGCTGCGTAAGGTTGAATGTTTGGAGTTCCCCCTAGCGAAGTTCCATCTTGTGGTATACCACGCCATACATACGAACTAACAATGTCGGCACCTGTTGCGAACTGTGCTTTTACACTTGAAACTGTCAAAACCATAATTGATAAAATTGCTACTAATCTAATAATTCTCATAATTGTAAATATTTTAAAAAATGTTGTATTATAATAAATAACTGTCTGTATTTTGTTTTAATATTTTATTAAATGAACAAATAAGTTAAATAGCCCAGCATAGCTACGGCTATAATGGCTCCGATAATCTACCCAATCGGAATACTCATTTCATTTATTGCCACCATTAAAAGTTTTGCTTCCATTTTGAGTTCCTTTTTTTAAATTGATACACGATGCATCATATCGTTATTTTTGTTATCCTTACTCTCCTCTTTTTTCTTTTCGTTTTCATCAATTGTTGTTTTCGAATCGTCATCACCACGTAACATTTTGTCATAATACTTACCATAGCCAGTAAAACGAACAAATGCCCATACTACTGCAAAAATGAGGATCAGATATCCTACCATTTCTAGTATCAGTTCGATTATTGTTTTCATAACATTTGTTTATTAAAAAATTCTTATCCCGTTTTTTATTTTATTGTCCTTTTTGTTCGATGCAAAAATACAATGGAAGTTATAAGGAGAAAATCAAAAAAATAGGATAAGGCATAAGGATTTTATAAAGGATAAAATCCATTTTCATAAACAATTGTAATACAATAGAATAAGTAATATTTTAAGCTATTAAATTAACATAACCATTACTGTATTGACCTTGAAATTTAACTATTCTAGTAAGAAATACTATTTTATCTACTTGTAATACAATTTTACATATCGAAATGTTTATTTATCTTTGTATTATTTAAACATCTAGATACTAAACAAGCATGAATTTACAAACACTACATGAGTTAAAATCAAGGTTTGTTGCTCGCAATGTTGGCAACGAACTAATTTTGGTGCCTTTAACTGCAAACGTTGCACAAATGAACGAGCTCTTTACTTTGAATGAAACAGGGAAATTTATTTGGGAAAATATCAATGAAAATTCAACAGTTTTAGAAATTGAAAATTCAATGATAGAAACATTCGATATTGATAGTGCAACTGCGAAAAGGGATATTGAGTTGTTTTTGAGCAAATTAGAAACAACGTTCAAATAATATTGACTATACACTAAAAAAAAATGTCAACAAACATTCGAATTGCTATTGCAGAGCTTTCCATTGGCCTTCATTCTGAACATAAAATTCTACTTGAAGACGGATATCTACCCTTTGTTATCGAAACTAACAAAGTGGAAACTGATATAACCATCAACTGCTTTGCAAACATACCCACAACGACATTTACGAATAAAGAACTCGTTTTTGAGGCCAAAAACGAAAGTCAAAGATTTTATTCAATTTACCGTTCCGACTCAAATCTGGTATTTGTTATTTACAGCCAACAAAACAAGGACGAAATACAACAGCTAGCTATATTGGATAAAACATTATCTAATTGGAAAATTTACTCTACTCCTCTTGACAATGGCGAAATTGTACCAGTAAAATATCCATTAGGTCCAATTATAATGCACTATTTGACTGTAAAATTTGATGCAGTAATGATACATGCTTCCTGCGTTTTAAACAATCAAAAAGGTAAAATTTTTACAGGTTTTTCCGGGGCTGGAAAGAGCACTATGTCAAAAATATGGGCTGATGCAGGCAATATGATTATTAACGACGATCGGTTAATCATTCGCAAGCAAAACAACCGTCATTATGTTTATAATACGCCTATGTATTACAAAGATGCACCTAAAAAAGCACCTTTAGATTCCATTTTTCTAATTAGACATTCGCCCCAAAACAAGATAAAAAAAATATCCGGCGCTTTGGCTGTTTCCAAGGTATTGGCTTTTTGTATTCAAAATAATTTTGAACCCGACTTTATTCAAACAAAATTGAACTTTTTGACCGAATTAAGCACTCAGATTCCTGTTTACGAACTAGGATTTGTCCCCGATAAAAGTGTTATAAATTTTATTCAGGAAAATGAAACAGCAGGAACTAAATAAGCAATTGCTCGATTTTGCTGAGGCACTACTGGAAGATAATCATCAATTGAGTTATAAATTGAAGGGAAATAGCATGTACCCTACACTAAAAGCAGGTGATATAGGCATAGTTGAGAAATGTTCATTAGAAGATTTAAAAATTGGAGATATTATAGTTTATAAAACTAATAATATCTTGGTGGGGCACAGATTGGTTCACATTTCTATCTCAAATACAAAATATTTACTCACAACCAAAGGTGATAAATGCTACAAAAGTGATATTCCCTTTAGCAACGAAGCTCTTTTAGGAAGAATAAATACTTTTATTCGAAAAAAAAGAATAAAAAAAACGGATACTATACACATGAAAATGCAACAGTTTATTGCTCTTCATTTTTCTACACTCGCAATTCCCATTTACGATCTTATGCTTCGAACAAAAAGTAAACTCAATGCACTCTGGACAGGACTAAAATCGATAAAAAATAATATATCGACCATTTCGAAAAATTCAGAGAAAATCCTGCTTATAAACACATTAATTTCCGTGCTGCAGGGTATTTTACCCTTTATTGTTATTGTCTGCATAAAAACTCTGATTGACCAACTTACAAGCATATCTGCTCAGAACGAAAGCCAACGTTTGTATTTTATTATAATTTTGATTCTAACCGCACTCGTATTTCTTATCAGTGGGGTCTTATCGGAAATCAGATCATACTTCTCTGAAAAATTATCACAATCTATTACACGTCGAATTTATGAAAAGTTACATTGGAAACATGCATCATTGAATTTATCGCATTACGAAAACCCTGCTGAACAAGACAAAATTCATCGTGCTATTCAGGAAGCTTCCTTCCGTCCTATCAAGATTATTAACGAATTACTTACTGGAATCAAATCTGTAGCTGCAGCTCTATTTTTGGTTGGTTTGTTTATAACTATTAAGTGGTATTTAATTGCAATTCTGATAATTGCCATTATACCTGGCGTATACTTTCGGTTGAAATTTTCCCGAAAATTATATAAACTTAAAGAAGTACAAAGCACAAAAGAACGTGAAATGTACTATTTCAACCGAATTCTGACCGGATTTCCCTTTGCTAAAGAAATGAAATTGTTTGGATTCTTCGATTTTTTCAAACAACGTTTTTCTGGTGTTCAGGACACTTTGTTTGAACAACGAATTACGCTTCGCAAATCGGAACTATGGTTGAATATATCCGCTCAAATCTTCTCTGTATTGCTGATATTCTTATCATTAGGGTTTGTTTCTTATTTAAAAATAAAAGGAGAAATTTCCATTGGAACAGTGGTTCTGTTTTTCTTTGCCTTTCAGCGAGGATATGGAGTTCTGAATGAGTTTTTCATGTCATTTACCCAAGTTCTGGAAGACAACACTTTTTTGAACGATTTTATAGCTTTCTTAAACTTGCCCACAACATATGAACAAACAAAAGATAACTCTCTTTCCTTTTCATTAAGCAAAGAAATCAGCATCGAAAATGTGAGTTTTCATTATGAGTCGAGTAAAAGAGATGCATTAAAATCAATAAATATTACCATTCCTGCCGGAAAAACAGTGGCTTTTGTTGGTGCAAACGGTTCGGGAAAAACGACTTTGATAAAATTACTATGTGGCTTTTATCAACCAAATTCGGGACACATTCTTTTCGACGGTATTGATGCAACACAAATTGGTCAACCTAAAATTTGCGAAAATATATCAGCAGTTTTTCAGGACTTTGCATTGTACAATATAAGTGCAATCAATAACATCAGGTTAGGAAATAACCGGGCAAATTTCGATGTTGAAAAAGCAAAAAAGGCGGCAAAAGCTGCAGGCATTAGTGACGTACTAGAACAATTACCGAATAGTTATAATACTTTACTCGGAAATTTATTTAGCGGTGGAGAAGAACTCAGTATTGGTCAATGGCAAAAAATGGCAATAGCAAGAGCCTTTTATAGAGATGCTTCATTGTTGCTTCTTGACGAACCTTCGAGCGCATTGGATGCTGAATCGGAACTGCAAATTATCAATGGCCTAAAGGAGCTATCCCGCGATAAAACAGCCGTTATTATCAGTCATCGCCTTAGTACAGTACAGTGGGCAGACATCATTTACTTATTTAATGACGGAGAGGTTGTGGAGTCGGGCAATCATCAAGAACTTATAAACCTGAGAGGTAAATACTACTCGTTGTTTCACTCAGGCAGCAAGCAATCTATTGAATGATTATTATTTCAATGAATTTTTCAAGTGAAACATTATACCTTTTATCCCTTCAAACCATCTTAATGGATAATAGAAAATAACCAAAGTTGGTTGCTTAATTTTATAGCGTTGAATCATAAAATCTTTAGGAGGAAGCAACACACCCAAAATATATCGAACTTTATTTGAAAGTGTTTTCACATTCTTCAAATAATAAAAGTGTGCCGAAAGTGAAACATTTTCAGAAACAGACCCAAAATATCCCTTTAAGTATTTGAAAAACTGTTGTTCAGTTTCATCTGTCAATAAGTAGTTATATTTATCAATAACATCAGCAGGAACTGGGGCATTCATATACTTATTTACCAAAATAAGATATTTGAAAACCACTTCTTCCGACTTGTACAATTGGCAGGATGCAGTAAAAGCTTCCCAATCAAATCTGGCTTCATTCTCATTTAGCATATTGGTTATATCACACAAACATGTAAATTGAACCTTACCCACTTGAAAATGTTTATCGAGATGTACACAAAGGTGAATCAGTAAATCATTGATGTTTAACGCAAATACATTGCGCTTATTTACGGTAACTGGTACTGCATTTTTCCACAATTCATCGACAAGTAAGTTATACTTTTCTTCTTTTCGATGTAATTTTATATGAATTTCTATTGACACACCTTTCAATACCATTGGAGTATAATGAACAATATCAAATTGTTCATTCACAAATTTTGATAGCTTCATTGCATTTGTAGCTCGAAAACCCATGCTTTCAAGAATAGTCAGACATTTTTCACCATCCTCCTCATGTACCAATAAATCAATATCACTAAATTGTCTTAATCCAATATCGTGATAAAGATTTTCGGACAAGTAAACTCCTTTTAAGGCAATAATTGAAATCGATTGCTTTGAGATTGCATCAGCAATATTTTGAAAATAATCCAGTAATAGCGCACCTCTACTGATAGTGATATAATAAGTCTGCTGGAGTTTTGCCCGAACAGTATCCGGTATTAGGGAACTGTTTGTTAGAAGTGGTAACTTTTTAAACAGCAACGGTGCAATCCCCCTATCAATAAGAGTTTTAGTCAGATAATCCCAATCAGTAACTTCCAAAATCAAGCGATTTATTTGCTCTAATTCTGTAACAGAAGGATTAATCTTTATGGACGAAAGAATAAGCTTATCTTCGGACGATAATGTCATATTATTTGAATTTTTGAAACCGTTTAAGTAAAGTTTTATTTCGAAGGGACTACACAGCAAAGATACGAAAAGAGCTTATCTCGAAGTGAAACAACCTCTTTTTTTAAGATAGTCTTAAATTAATTTCAGAGAACTTTCATTCTACTCTATTTTAAACGGATCGTTGTTGAAGTACTCTGGAGCTTTTGCCCTAGTCGGGTCACCCATCCGGACTTTGATCTCATTGCAAAATTATTAAATTTCATTATCAAGCTGTATTTGGTCAATACTTGATGCTGAATAAGTCTTTCTAATCCACCCAACTGTGAGATTATTTCTCCAGTTTAGCTCTTAATGAGTCCCAAATAAGATAGCCGATAACTGCGCCATACATCACCAATGCCAACCATTCGGCTCCGGCACTTTCCATCCATGCTTCGTTCATTACATTGATACCTCCAAAGCGCAACGAAGCACTTACCACACCCATCAACGCACCACCTGCAATAAATCCGGAAGCAAGCAGCGTTCCTTTCTCGTGACGAGCGGTATTCAAAGCTTTGTCTTTGCTACGTGTGGAAACATACCAACTGATAGCTCCAACAATATACAGGTACCAGGGCGCACCCGCACCCGACATTAAAGGCTCAATAACTGCGGCCATGGCATTGGCCTGTGGAGCCACCAAAGCGTTATCGCCGGTAAAACCGTATGTTTTATTCAAAATCATAATCACACCACCAACGGTAGCTGCCGAAACAAGTGTTCCCAGGAATTTCCATGTTTCCTGTTTGGCTGGTGTTGTTCCAATCCAGTATCCGATTTTTAAATCGGTGATAAAGCCACCCGCCATCGATAATGCGGTACACACCACACCACCAATAATCAACGCAGCCACCATGCCTTCGGTACCTTTCAGACCTACCGCCACCATTACCACTGAAGCAAGAATAAGCGTCATGAGTGTCATTCCCGATACCGGGTTTGTTCCAACAATGGCAATGGCATTAGCCGCCACAGTGGTAAACAAAAATGCAATAACAGCCACAACTATAATTCCTACCACAGCATGAAGCAAATTGGTTACCACACCAAAATAGAAAAAGACAAAGGTTGCTACCAGTGCAAGAATTACTCCAATAACAATAATTTTCATCGAAATATCGCGTTGAGTACGTTTTACCTGCGCACTTACTTCGTGACCCTTGCCCTTAAATTCCTTGGAAGCCAGACCAACAGCACTTTTAATAATGCTGCGCGAGCGAACAATACCAATAATACCGGCCATGGCAATACCACCAATACCAATATGACGGGCAAAGGTTTTGAAAATAAGTTCAGGAGCCATATCGGTTAATGAGCCGGTGAAACCGGGATTCAATACTGCCAACAGACTTTGGTCGAGTAAAGGTAAAATCGGTACTATCACAAACCATACAAGTGCCGAACCGGCGCAAATAATGGCGGCATATTTGAGTCCTACAATATACCCCAACCCTAAAACTGCCGTACCCACGTTTACTTTAAAAACTACTTTCACTTTATCGGCCAATTCATGACCGTAAGGCAAAACGCGCGAAGTAAAGGTTTCGGCCCATGTACCGAAGGTCGCAATGATAAAGTCGTACAAACCACCAATAATACCTGCAACAATAAGGGGCTTAGCCTGATCGCCGCCCTTTTCGCCCGACACCAGCACCTGAGTGGTGGCAGTTGCTTCGGGGAATGGATATTTACCGTGCATATCGGATACAAAATACTTGCGGAAAGGAATCAGAAACAAGATACCCAGCACACCGCCCAGCAGCGAGCTTAAAAATACTTGCAAAAAACTAACCGTTATCTCGGGATATTTAGCTTGCAAAATATATAAAGCCGGCAACGTAAAAATAGCACCCGCCACAATAACGCCCGAACTGGCACCAATGGATTGAATAATCACATTTTCGCCGAGGGCATTTTTGCGTTTACCTGCACTTGAAAGTCCTACAGCTATGATGGCAATAGGAATGGCAGCTTCAAAAACCTGACCTACTTTTAATCCTAAATAAGCTGCAGCTGCCGAGAATAACACAGCCATAAGCAAACCTATTACTACCGAACGAAAATTCACTTCCGGATAATTTTTATCGGGCGAGAGAAGTGGTTTGTACTCCTCTCCTTCGCGCAATTCGCGTGATGCGTTTTCGGGTAAACCCGTGATTTTGTCTTCTTCCATTATTGGGGAACTGGGAAACTGGTTTATTGCTAATTGGTTGGTATCACCTTATTTTGTATACAGGATACTTGCTGATGATGGTGCAACAGTAAAAATAGTGTCGCTCACTTGCGCGATACCGCTCAGATTGATAATTCCGTCGTGGCAAACTACATTCCAGTCGCCGGCAGGAATACTTACTCTTACTGGTTTTCTGTTACCATTGTACAACACCAGTACATCTTTCCACACTTCACCGTTTACGTGATTGTTCAGGGTAAAGCCCACCACGTTCGGAACCAGGAAGCTAAGAAACTTCAAATGCGCTTGTGTGAGCTCTTGAGTAGGAATGCGGAAAGCCGAGTGCCCTTTTCGTAACGCTATCAGACCTTTGTAATAATCAAACACATCTCTGTGAGTTGTTTTGAAATTCCAATCAATCCTATTGATTGAATCGGGCGATTGGAAGGTATTATGAATCCCTTTTTTAGTACGATAAAGTTCTTCGCCTGCATAAATAAACGGAACGCCCTGAGAAGTAAACACTACTGTTTGCGCCAGTTTATTGAAACGCACCAATTCGTCATCAGTAGCATCAGCAGGCTTAGACTCGCGCAGTTTATCCACTAAACACATATCGTCGTGACACGATACGTAATTGATAATCTGAGTAGGGTTATTCACATAAGGTGCTTTTGAATACAGCACTTTTGAATAATCCACCTGTGGATGTTGGGTTGCTCCCACTACTCCAAATTTCACGGCTTCTTCCAGACTATCAATTCCCGAGACAAAACCCGGAATTTGAGAATGCATCCAACTTCCTTTTAAGGCATCGCGAATATCGTCGCTGAATACCGCTATATTATCAAGCTCTTTAGCATTTTTCTTCACTGCTCGAAGTCCTTCTTCAAGCGGAGATGCAGCTGCTGTCCAGCCTTCCCCGTAAATAAAAATGCTTTGATCAACTTTATCCAACGCTGCACGAATAGCGTTCATAGTCTCAATATCGTGTATGCCCATTAAATCGAAACGGAAACCATCCACATGATATTCAGTTGCCCAATAAACAACCGATTCAACCATGAACTTACGCATCATACCACGTTCCGAAGCTGTTTCGTTGCCACATCCCGAAGCATTCGACAAAGTGCTGTCGGCATTATGACGATAAAAATAACCAGGAGCCAATAAATCGAGATGCGAATTTTTGCCAATAGCTGTATGATTATATACCACATCCATAATGACACGAATGCCTGCCTGGTGTAATGATTGTACCATTTGCTTGAATTCTTTGATACGTGTTACCGGATTGTATGGATCGGTAGAATAACTTCCTTCGGGCACATTATAATTGAGCGGATCGTAGCCCCAGTTGTATTTATTATCCTTTGGTTTTGTTTCATCTACCGAGGCAAAATCAAAAGAAGGTAATAAATGAACATGGGTAATTCCGAGTTCTTTTAAATGATCAATTCCTGTGGATTCACCGGCAGTGTTCTTAGTTCCACGTTCGGTGAAAGCAAGAAATTTACCTTTATTCTTCATCCCTGAATTTGGAGATACCGAGAAATCTCGCATATGAACTTCGTACAACATAATGTCGGTGAAGTTTTTCAACGGTGGACGTACATCATTCTCCCAACCTGCCGGATTGGTTTCGGCAAAGTCTATAACTGCAGCACGTTTTCCGTTTACACCGGTGGCTTTTACCCACATGCCCGGAGTTTCTTCCAGCCATTTTTCGTTGATCTTTAATTGAAATGTATAGAATTTCCCTTTCAGATTTTCGTCTACTTTCAACGTCCACGTTCCTTTTTCAGAGCGATCCATATCAAGGGTTTGATAGGCGCCACCATCGTTTCCGTTTTCGTAGATAAGCAATTTTACCTGCGAAGCAGTTGGTGCCCAAACTCTGAACTTACACGACTGTTTAGAATAAGTTAGTTCTAAATCCGAACCATCATAAACCGGGTATTCATCATAAGATGCATACTTTGGAACTTTGTTACAAGCACTGAATATTGATGAAATCAGTAACATAAAGAAAAAATGCCTTTTCATAATTTATTTTATTGAATATTCCAAAATGAATTCTTCACAGAGATGGGTATATTTCGAAACGAGTTTTCTACTGACCTATTTAATTCCGTTACGTTTCAACAATGCATCAATTGTAGGTTCCTGACCACGGAAACGTTTGTAAAGCGTCATTGGATGTTCAGTACCACCTCGCATCAATATATTTTCGCGGAATGAAGCAGCTGTTTTTTTATTGAAAATACCATTCTTGGCAAAAACCGAGAAAGCGTCAGCATCCAACACTTCGGCCCATTTATAGCTATAATATCCGGCAGCATAACCTCCTGAGAAAATATGACTGAAGGTTGGGCTCATTCCCACTGTTGAGATGACGGGAAGTATTTGAGTAGACGCCATGGCTTGTTTTTCGTAAGCAATAACATCTCCATCAAAAGGTTTTTCCAGCGAGTGCCAAGCCATATCCAAATATCCAAAGCTCAATTGACGTAAGCAAAGGTTAGCATTATTGAAGTTCTCCGAAGCTTTGATTTTTTCAATCAACTCCGCAGGTATTTTTTCACCTGTCAGGTAATTAACGGCAAAACCATCCAGAAATTCCTTTTCAGAACCCCAGTTTTCCATTACCTGCGAGGGAAGTTCTACAAAATCGCGGTATACGTTTGTTCCCGATAATGATTCATAAGTACATTTGGTTAGCATACCATGCAATGAATGACCAAATTCGTGCAAGAAAGTAGTTAATTCGTCGAAGGTCAACAAGGCTGGCTTTTTAGATGTTGGACGAGTAAAGTTCATCACAATGGTAACTTGCGGACGACTATCTTCTTTTCCAATCATGTGTTGTCCTTTAAATTCGCTCATCCATGCTCCGGCACGTTTTCCGTCACGAGGATGGAAGTCGGTATAAAGTACGGCTAAGAATTTACCGGTTTCGTCAGTGACATCGTATGCATCAACTTCAGGATTATATACCGGAATATTGGGGTTTTTAGTAAACTTGATTCCGTACAAACGGGTAGCAAGTCCAAAAACACCTTTTTTTACGTGTTCCAGTTCAAAATAAGGTTTGGTCATTTCATCGTTTACGGCATATTTTTCATTCTTTAGTTTTTCTGAATAATATGCCCAATCCCAGGCTTGTAGTTTAAAATATGCACCATTATTATCAGCATACGCTTGCACTTCGGCCAATTCTTTCTCGGCTGTTGGTTTGTAAGCCACCAATAATTTATCGAGTAAGTCATATACATTTTTCTTGTTTTCGGCCATGCGATGCACTAATTCATAATCGGCAAATGATTTATGACCTAACAAATTAGCTATCTGCAAGCGGATATTTACAATTTTCTTAATATTCTCGCAGTTATCAAACTCACCACCAATCATACATTTTGTGCTGTTGGCAAGATACAACTCACGACGTAAATCGCGATTATCGGCATATTTCATCACCGGAACAGTAGTGGTAGCTTTCAGATTAAGCAACCAACCGGCTTTTCCTGCTTTCTTGGCATTACCGGCCAACATATCCATCACATCATTAGGTAAACCCGACAATAGTGATTTATTCGTAATCAGCATACTGTATTTATTGGTTTCTTTCAGCACGTTTTGTCCGTAAACAAGTGTCAACAAGCTGATATCTTTGGTCAATTGACGGTAGGTCGCCTTATCCGCTTCTGATAAATTGGCACCATTATCAGCAAATCCATCATAGCTTTCTTTCAAAAGCATTTTTTGCTCGGTATTGAGGTTGAGTTTATCTTTTTGTTCGTACACTGCTTTCACCCGCGCAAACAATTTCTCGTTTAAACGAACAGAGTTAGAATGCTCGCTTGTTATCGGCGAAATTTTTTCTGCAATTTTTTGCAGTTCGTCGGTAGTTTCGGAACTTAATAAATTGTAGAAAGGAGAACTAACTTTATTAAGCATTTTTCCAGAATTCTCTAATGCTACAATTGTATTTTCGAATGTAGGCGCTTGAGGATTGTTGACAATTACGTCCACTTCTTTGTTGTGTTGCTTAATTGCTTCCTCAAAAGCAGGAAAATAGTGTTCGGCTTTAATTTCATTAAATGGGAATGTCTGGTGAGGAGTTTTAAATGTTTCGAAAAAAGGGTTTCCTGCGGATACTGTTGCAGCAAGAGTCAATGCAGTCATAAATAAAGTAAGTTTCGATTTTCTCATCTTTTAAATAATAAATCTGGTTAGTTATTATGTTAGGAACACTATTATCAACGACAAATTTTAAAGTCTTGCCCTAATTGATTAATAATACATTCGTTGTTTAATTCGTTAAGGGTTGGTGAAAAACTGAGCATATTTAGCAATTAAATTAATTGGTTATCATTGCTAACAACTACTCTCACCTAAAAAAAGATTGCTAAAAGTAAAGTGAAACAAATAATGAGGATTTCATATTGCATTCAAGTATCCTTCGAAAAAAATCTGTCAAAAATACAAATAATTATTCATTCGGCAAATTTATATTTAATATAGTTGATTGTTGTAAACAAAGGTGAAGCACACCACATTTTGCGGCACAAACGATTGCAAAACCACATTTACTTTGAAACAAAAAACATCGTCTAAATTGATTCAGACGATGTTTTAGTATTATAGTTAGTATTGATATTATCTTTCGAACTTGATATATCGTGGTTCACTTGGAACGTATTCATCATTATCCCATAGCGTACTGGTAATCATCAAATCGGCACTATAACGGTTACAAGCAATTGGCACATTGTGTACACGGCATTGACGAAGAAGCATTTGGATATCGGCTTCGTGTGGTTGTGCATTTAAATCGTCGATCAAAAAAACAGCCAAATTTACTTGTTTACGAACTACTAAAGCCGCAATTTCGGCATCGCCACCAAGCGGACCGGAATTCATGCAAGTAATATCAACTTCTACACCTTTATTTTCTAAGGCTTTTTGAATTAAACTACCTGTTGTTCCGGTGCAAATAAGCTTATGCTTGGACAACATATCAGCGTTAAACACAGCCCACTCAACCATATCTGCTTTTCGCTTATCGTGAGCTACTAATGCAATTGTCAATTGTTTATTCATACTCTCGTTATTTTCGTTATTCATTGTGCAAAGTTATGAATTCTACACATTAAACAAAGCGTTTAGAACAAAAGTTCTTCAAAAAATCATATCGGGTTGGTGGGTATGTAGATTTTGTTTACTTTTGCGTTAAATAATTAAAAAGTTATGATCAGAAAAAGCAGTATCCTTCTTTGTTGTTTGTTTGTTTTATTAAACCTTAAAGCACAACATCATAAACGCGAAATGCGCGCAGTATGGATAGCCACAGTTGCCAATATTGATTGGCCAAGTCAACGTAATTTGAGTAGCAAAGCACAACGCGATGAAATGCGTGCCATGCTCGATGGACTTGTAAAAAATAACATCAATGCTATTGTGCTTCAAATTCGTCCAACAGCTGATGCTTTTTATCCATCGGCACTCGAACCTTGGTCGAACTGGCTTACCGGCCGTCAGGGTGTAAAACCCTCTCCTTTCTACGATCCATTACAATTTATAATTGATGAGGCCCACAAACGATGTATCGAGGTGCATGTGTGGTTGAACCCTTACCGCGTTACCAACTCCGATAATCTGGATATTCTGAGCCGTAATCATTTATATTACAGAAACAAAGATTTGTTTGTAAAATATGGCGACAAATACTATTTCAACCCGGGACTGGACGAAACACGTGAGTTTTTGAACTCTGTGGTGGAAGATGTGGTGGAACGTTATGATATTGATGGTGTTCATTTCGACGATTATTTTTACCCCTATCGCGTTGCCGGACAAGAATTCCCTGACGAAGCGGCTTTCCGCAAATACCCTCGTGGCTTTGCTCCCAACCAAAAAGAAGACTGGCGACGCAACAACGTAAACCTAGTTATTGAAGAACTTCAAAAAACCATCAAAAGCATTAAGCCATGGGTTGAATTCGGTATTTCGCCTTTTGGAGTGTGGCGCAATGATAATGTAGACCCACGCGGATCGGCTACCCGAGCCGGTGTACAAAACTACGACGACCTGTATGCCGACATTCTGAAATGGTTAAAAGAAGGAAGCATTGATTATGTAGTACCTCAACTGTATTGGGAAATCGGCAAAAAAGTGGCCGACTATGAAGTATTAGCTAAATGGTGGAGTGAGAATTCATACGGCAAAAATCTGTATATCGGCCTTTTTAATTCGCAATTGGGATCGCCCGAAGCAAATATAGCCTGGCGAAAAGGCAATGAACTGGCACGACAACTGAATATGAACCTCCGCTTTCCACAAATTGATGGCGCAGTATACTTCAGCGCCAAACCTTTCCTCAAAAATAAACAAGGACTCAACGACACACTACAAAACAATTATTATAAGTACCCTGCTCTCTGCCCTATCAACCGCAACATTGTGGGTGAACCGTCAGCACAACCTCAAAACCTGCGCATCGTAAAAGATGGCAGCGAAGCCTATCTTCTTTGGGATAAAGTAGACGAAGAAGGCGGTTGCCAGGTAGCTTACTACGTGGTGTATGCCTTCAAAGGCAAAAAAGTGGGCGACATGAACGATCCTACCAACATTGTGCTACGTACCACCGAAAACTGTGTAGACCTGCGAGAAATAGACCGTAAATTCAAAGGTCATTGCGCGTTTGTAGTGACAGCTATAAACCGGTACAAACACGAAAGCGTACCTACCGAAGGAGCAACACGAAAACTGTAAATTTCATTCATTGACAGTTAGCTACATTCTTTTTTTTCAGCTGCTACTTTCAATTTGTTACTGAAAGATAGATAGTAATAGTAAACAGAAACCGTTATTCGTAAAATTCGAATAACGGTTTCTTTCGTAGCCAGATGTGGGAATAAGAATAAAAAAAAGAACAAATAGTTCGTATTCAATGCGATATATTCCGTACCTTTGCGCCCGATTTGGAAAAACGCAGTTCTACTACGTTCGAAAAAACAACAAAGCAATCATCAATTAAAACTTTTTAGACCAATTTATGAAGCGTATTAACGAATACAAGAAATTATTTAATGTTGAACCGGACTCAGATCTTAAAAAATTAAAAACTACCTATAGAAATTTGGTAAAAGAATGGCATCCTGACAAATTTCCAAACGGAGATGAGCATGCTGAAGCTGACCTAAAAAGCCGCCAGATTATTGATGCTTACCATTTCTTAGTGAGCATTGCTCCCGAAACAAAAGAAGCTAACCTCGAAGAATACACCTCCGTTACTGCCGAATCGGGTATTGCCGATTTCAAACACAAAGGCCTGACACTCGAAATTACCTACATGGATGGTACTACCTACGAGTATTTTGGCGTAACAAAAAACATGGTTACCAAATTGGCAAATGCCGATAAACCAATGCGTTTTGCCAAAAGAAACATTATGAGTTCATACCTGTATCGCAGAGCGAAAAAAGGTGCTGAAGTAATGGCTTAATAGTCGATTGAGACAAGCAAGTCAGTTCTCATAATTGACAACTTTGAATAAAACAAGATTCCCGCTACAAATTTTGGAGTGGGAATCTTTAGTTTTTAGGAGTATTCTCTTTTTACGGAACATCATATCTGTTTTACCAAGCGTTCTGACAATTTTACGAAGGTATCTGACAACTTTACTGCGGCTTCTGACGGTTTTACCAAGCTTTATATAAAAAAGATAATTGGCTCTGACTACTTTACCGAGGGTTCTGACGATTTTACAAAGCCTTCTGATAATTATACCGAGCTCTCTGACAACTTTACTAAGTACTCTGACAACTTTACAAAGCACTTAGATAGAAATAAAGCAAGCTTAAACTTTGCATATCGTATCTTAAACAACTACCTTTGCATTACAAAACAAACCACACCTACCGTGCAGCTCTGCACTATATTTCAACGAATTAAACATAAATATATGAATAGATTATTAACCATAATCTCTGGTCTGCTTCTTCTGACAACCAACGCGTTTGGACTCAAAACTATCAACGTAACCGAACAAACAATAAGAATAGACGCCCTTAAAGAAGAAAAGCTTTACTATGGATTTGCTGCCGGCGATAAAATTACGTTCACACTTACTGTGGCCAACAATGATTACCTGAGCGAAGTAGAGGTGCTTGAATATCCGGGTACATCTAAGTTTTCGGATATGAACATCACAAAGATAAATATCAAAACGATAGTGGTTCCCCAAAAGGGAGTTTACGTTTTTCGGTTTAAAAACCTGGCCCCAACGAGCAGGGTTATAAAGTTCAAGGTTCAACGAACACCCGCGAGCGAATCAACTACCAATTTTAATTCGACCGTCAACTGGCAGCCACAACAGCTAACTACCTACAAAACATACACGAAAGACGTGATAGTAGGTTATGACACCATCTATACACAAAAAAACAAGAAAGAGCTGGTAAAAACAGAATTATCCGAAGATATGATAATGGATAAGACAGAAAGGGTGAATTCTACCAGCAGCATTGGAAATAAAAATCGCAAAACACTGGTTATCCATCTTCCACAAAACGAAATTACAGAAGATAAATCCCGAAAAGTGGTATCGTGGGTATACTGGATAGGTGTAGGAAAAGAAGCGAGTGATGCATGGAAAAAAAATGTGAGTATTTTCAGAAACATCACTTCGGGGGCAGCCACCATTCTTGGAGGCGGACCTCTTGCCGGATTCGCCATTGGTACGGTTGCCGGCTTTGCTATGCCTTCGATGGGTGAGGACGTTGCCTATTGGTTTATCCCTGATTATAAAAACTCTGTGTTATTTATGAATAGCAAAACATTTATGCAGTTCGACAAAGGAAAAGGGGTGGCTGCTTATGGAAAAAACACAAGCAGAACGCAAGGCACTTTTTACGTTGGACTATTGAACGATAACACGCTTCAGGGAATTGACGCTAATGTAAAAATCTCTGTTCTATGGGAAACGAACTATTTCGCTGATAAAGCTTACGTGGAAATGAGCATAGTACCCCGCTTCGAAAAGAAAACGTTTACCGACCCGGAAGTAAACACCTATACTGTGCCGGTAACCGGCGAGTGATGACCCACGTCAAGAGGCGCATACGTTATATTATCATAAATTTGCTCACCTGCGTGGCTACAAAGCAATGGCTAATTTAGTACCTTTGCACCTGAATTATTTATCAAAAAAATGCGGATGGAACAAAAAGGATCGCCTATTGCGTTGGGCACGGATAATGTAGGAAAATTATTGATGCAATACGCCATTCCGGCTATTATTGCCATGACGGCATCGTCGTTGTACAACATTACCGATAGTATTTTTATTGGTCATGGTGTGGGTGCACTGGCCATTTCGGGTCTGGCGCTTACGTTTCCATTAATGAATCTGGCAGCCGCTTTCGGATCGTTGGTGGGTATCGGAGCTTCCACGTTGATGTCGGTGCGTTTGGGTCAAAAAGACTACGAGACTGCCAATAAAATTCTTGGTAATGTATTTATTCTGAACATTATTCTTGGATTGGCTTACACGGTAGTAATGCTGCTGTTTCTGGATCCTATCCTTTATTTCTTTGGTGCAAGTGCCGCTACTCTACCCTACGCCCATCAATACATGGTGGTGCTTCTGCTGGGCAATGTGGTCACCCACATGTATCTTGGTCTGAATGCGTTGCTGCGCTCCACCGGGCGCCCTCAAAAAGCCATGTATGCCACGCTCCTATCGGTACTCATCAACATTATTCTGAATCCTCTGTTTATTTTTGTCTTCAAATGGGGTATTCAGGGCAGCGCTTTTGCCACAGTCATTTCGCAAATACTTATGCTGATATGGCAAATCAATATCTTCAGCAATAAGAAACATTTCATACACCTGAAAAAAGGCGTATTCAGGTTACAACGTAAAATTGTAGTCGATTCGCTGGCCATTGGGCTCGCACCATTTATGATGAATGCTGCTTCATGCGTTATCGTGGTTATTATCAATCAGGGACTTATCCGCTATGGCGGTGATTTAGCAGTTGGAGCATACGGCATTGTCAACCGGGTGGTTTTTCTTTTTATGATGATCGTAATGGGATTCAATCAGGGCATGCAACCCATTGCCGGATATAATTTTGGTGCAGGACACTACGAGCGGGTAACCGAAGTTCTCAAAAGAACCATCTTTTGGGCTACGGCAGTCACAACATTTGGATTCATAATTGGACAACTGTTCCCGCACGCTGTGGCTTCAGTTTTTACTAACGACACGAAACTAATTGACTTAGCATCCGACGGATTACGCATTGTACTGATATTTTTCCCTATTATCGGCTTCCAAATGGTGACGTCGAACTTCTTTCAAAGCATTGGCATGGCGAGTAAAGCCATTTTTCTATCGTTGACGCGTCAACTTTTATTCCTACTGCCTTGTTTGCTAATTCTTCCACATATATTTGGAGTAAAAGGAGTTTGGTACAGCCTGCCTTCAGCCGATATAGCATCAAGTATCGTGTCAGCATTCATGCTGATATCGCAATTCAAAAAATTCAAAAAACCGGTTCTTGGTTAATCAGTCTTTAATCTTTTGTCTTTGTTCTTTTGTCTAAAACATATCATCATGAATGAAAAATTTGTAATAAATATCGGTCGACAACTCGGAAGTGGTGGTCGGGCAATTGGCGAAAAGCTGGCTGAAGAATTTGGTATTGGTTTTTACGATAAAGAACTGATACAGATTGCGTCGAAAGAAAGTGGATTGGGAAAAGAATTCTTCGAAAAAGCCGACGAAAAAGAGAGTCATAGTTTTTTCGGAGGTTTACTAGGTCTGCGCACAAACGTCAACAGCGAAATTTACGGGAATAATTATTTATGCAACGAGACTTTCTTTAAAATACAAAGCGACGTTATTCGTGAATTAGCAGAAAAAGAATCCTGCGTATTTGTGGGGCGCTGTGCCGATTATATCTTGCGAGAAAACCCTCGCTGCATCAACGTGTTTATTACTGCCAATACCGATGATCGCATTAAACGTATAGCTCAGAGCCATGAATTGTCGCTCGAAAAAGCTCAAACCGTGATTGAAAAAATGGACAAGAAACGGACTGAATACTACAACTTTTACAGCAATAAGGTTTGGGGAGCAGCTGAATCTTATCATTTGTGCATCAACTCGTCGGTACTCGGCATTGACGAAACAGTAGCTTTTATTCGTCGTTTTATTGAGCAAAAATTGGGATAAGTAAGTAAACACAAACAATGTCGCATACAATCACTTTTTTTTACTAAGTGAGTCGTTCAAGCAATTGAATAGATATTGTAGACTTGCAAGTTGATTTCAATTAAAAAAATTTAATCCAACAGTCCGAACTCATTAAACTCTACGAGCTGCCATTTTCCATCAAACAACTGGTGCATAGTTTTGAATCCTGCATCTTTCAACATTCTGAAAGCGTGATCAAAACCTATAATCACATTGGGAAGGTGATGACAGTCAGAATTGACAACAATAGGAATTTCCAATTCTTTTATCAAGGAATAAAATTGTTGGTGTGGATAGGTGATACCTTTGTCCTGCAATGATTTTGTATTCAACTCTATTATCAAACCATTGTCTTTGACCAATTGTAGTGTTTCGCCCACTAATTGATTGTACCACTGGCTTGTCATATCAAATTCGGGACAATGGCTGGCATTATAAGATATTTTATCAAAATGCCCCATAATATCAAAACCCCCGATTTTAATCATTTCGGTTGTCAATTCAAAAAAACGCCGGGTTGCCAATTGAATATCACCACCGTAAAGCAAGTGTAGCCCTTTATTAAACTCCTCGAAATTACCATCGATGCACCAAAAACCACCATCAGGCAATCTATCAAGATAATGAATAGACCCAATGAGATAATCAAATGATTTACCACGAAAAAAATCATTCTGAATATTAGAGTAGTTGTGTATATAGTCAACTTCCAGTCCAAAATACAACTCAATTTGTTCTTTGTACTTTTCTTTTAATCGGTAAAATTCCAACTCATAGTGAGGAAAATTTGCCTCCTCCATGTTCCATTTTGTAGAAAAAGGAAGTGGGGCATGTGACGAGAAACCATATTTTTTAACACCTTTAGAAATGGCGCAAACAACAAACTCTTCCATCGAACTTCGCCCATCGCAAAATGTGCAGTGACTGTGATAATTTGACCAATAAACACTCTTCATAGTTAATTATTTTTATTTTGATTCTTAAATTAAAGGTTACACAAAAATATAAAAATTCTCAGATATAACGATGCTCATATTCAATATATTTATCAATTATTTTCTTGATGCAACATCGGATTGCGTATCTTTGCCCACAAAACAAACTAAAATAAATGAAAACCCGTTACTTAAATTATAATCAAGTACTTAAAACTGAGTTTGCCGAGCGAGTACAAAAAATATCTATAAATGCCGGCTTTACTTGTCCTAACAGAGATGGAAGCAAAGGCACAGGTGGATGTACGTATTGTAACAATCAGACTTTTAGTCCTGAATATTGTAAACCAAGCAAAAGTATAAGTCAACAGGTAGAAGAAGGTATCGCCTTTTTTCATCATAAATACGCTGCACAATATTACCTTGCTTACTTTCAATCGTATACCAACACTTATGACAAGATAGAACATCTGAAAGCCATTTACGAAGAAGCACTCTCCTACCCTAACGTTCGGGGATTGGTGATAGGCACGCGCCCCGATTGTGTGAGTGACGAATTGCTCGATTACTTTGCCGAACTGGCAAAAAACTACTACGTAATAATCGAGTATGGCATTGAATCAACCTGCGACAAAACTCTGGAGTTTATCAATCGTGGACATGATTTTGCCTGCGCCGAACGAGCCATCCGTGAAACGGCTAAACGAGGAATAAAAACGGGAGCTCATATAATTTTAGGTTTACCCACGGAGAATAGAGAAACAATTATCTCTCACGCACTTAAACTGTCGCATCTACCACTTACAACATTGAAAATTCATCAATTACAACTAGTAAGAGGCACCAAAATGGCCGAGCAATTTGCAGAACATCCCGAATGGTTTAAGCTCTACACAGTGGAAGAATACTGCGATTTGGCTATTGATTTTATAGAACATTTAAGTCCTGAAATTGGTATTGAACGTTTTGTTTCTCAATCGCCTTATAAACTGCTTATTGCACCTGAGTGGGGCTTGAAAAACTTTGAGTTTCTGGCAAAAATAGAAAAGAGATTAGAAGAAAGAGATACATGGCAAGGGAGGAAATATACAATGAAGACCCCAAACCCCTAAAGGGGAGTTAGAATAGCTCATTTTCTATTTAAGAGTTGAACTCTTTTGTTGAATTAGCGTTGCATATAGTACAAAGATTTTATATAAACAAATATACTTCCACAGAAGCCCCCTTTAGGGGGTTGGGAGTTAAAAATAAAAATATGGCATTACAAGTTGGCGACAAAGCTCCGGAAGTTTTAGGAGTAAATCAAGATGGAAAAGAAATAAAATTGTCTGATTTTGCAGGTAAAAAAGTGGTCTTGTACTTTTATCCCAAAGATAGCACGCCGGGTTGTACAGCTCAGGCATGCAGTTTGCGCGACAATTATGATGAACTTCGCAAAGCGGGTTATGAAGTGATAGGTGTCAGTGCCGATAGTGCAGCGTCGCATCAAAAATTTATTGCTAAACAAAATTTACCATTCAACCTGATAGCTGACACCGACAAAAAACTATCAGAGCAACTGGGCACCTGGGGCGAAAAATCAATGTACGGCAAGCAGTATATGGGGATGTTTCGCACTACTTTTATTATTGATGAAACGGGAACTATTACCCGTATCATGTTGCCTAAAGAAGTGAATACTAAAACGCATGCCGAACAAATCCTTGCTTGAAAGTTGACTTTCGGAGAATATATAAGTAGTTACGAGTAAATAGTTACGAGTTACAAGTCTATTTATCTGGATATTGCTTAAAAAATACACATTGTTAGACACTCGGAATTACTTAATTACGAATTATAACAAATTTGTAGGGTCAGTGGACAAAAAAACTGTTTAGATGCTTCATTTTTCTCTTCCGTAAACTATTTTTCCATTTTCAAGGCACAATATAATAGAGCGTAACAAACTATATATGTATGATATAACCAAAAACATCAGTTTTTTTATCAAAAAAAACATACATGTTTCATACTGAAAGTTGGTTTTATTGTATAATTTTGCAGCCGCAATAAAACTAGACTGAAGGTAAAGCTAAGTCAAAAAAAACGATTCCCAAATTATTACACAAATAAGTTAAATGCAAATTCATGCGTAACAATTTCAATCCCTGGCATCAAGTTGCCCCTCAAACCGATTTACCAGATGTAGTAAAAGGCATTATAGAAATTCCAAAAGGTAACCGAGCAAAATACGAATTAGATAAAGAAAGTGGTTTGTTACGTTTAGACAGAGTACTGTTCTCGTCCATGTACTATCCACATAATTACGGATTTATACCACAGAGTTATTGCGATGACCATGATCCACTTGACATCCTTATACTTTCACAAATTGAAGTAGTGCCGTTGTGCATCGTTGAAGCCAAAGTGATTGGCGTAATGCGAATGCTCGATAATGGAGAAGCCGATGATAAAATCATTGCTGTGGCTGCCGGTGACCCAAGTGTAACTCACTATAACGATATTTCGGAATTACCTCCACACATGACTGCAGAAATAATGAGTTTCTTTGAAGATTACACCAAACTGGAAAATAAAACTGTGGTGGTCGAAAAATTCTTTGATAAAGCTACCGCTATGGAAATTTTGGACAATAGCTACAAAATGTACCAAAAACATTACGGCGAATTGCACAAATGGTTTTTTGGAGGCAAATAATAGAAATTACACATTACTATATTTCAAGAGCTTTACATTACGTAAGGCTCTTTTAGTTTCAAGCAAAGAAAACCTACCGGCACAAAAAAATCCGTACCTTTGCACAGCACATACCATTTAAGCAAATATGAAACGCATATATATTTTCCCAAGATACAGTGGTGATGAGAATTCGGACTGGTATCAAAAAGTTCAACGAGAGTTCGTACATAATGATAAGAATATCACCATTATTCCACTCACTCTTCCAAACTGGGACAAACCATCTACCGAAGAACTTTTGGCATTTATCAGGGAAGCAATTCCAGAGAATAAAATAGATAGCAATACTTATTTTATCGGTCATAGTATTGGTTGTAAGGCTGCTTTACTGTACCTGAACGAATTGCACAAAAGCAATCCGAAACTCAGAATGGGTGGTTTGCTATGCGTTGCCGGTTGGTGGAACATAGACAAACCCTGGCCGCAACTAAAGCCATGGATTAAAATGCCCATCGACTTTAAAGGTATTAAACTAATATGCAGCAACAACATAGTCAGCATTTTATCTGACAACGATCCTTATACTTCCGACACGCAAACGAACAAAAAACTGTGGGAAGAAAATCTAAGTGCTAAGGTTGTGATTGTTCCCGGTGCAAAGCACTTCAACGACAGTGAAGGAATAATCGAAATCATCAACGAAATTCTACCTTTCAGCTTTAAACTCTATTTCTTATGATACATAGCAACACAAAAACTTTTTTTGAAAAACTTCAATTAATTGTAGAGAACAAGGAGCTGATAAAACTTCAACTCACCGGAAAACGCGATAAATCATCGGACTTAAAAAAAATAATCGTTACAGCTGTTGAGATAAAAAAAGGTTACTGTCTGAATTTCGTATACCGTCATAACACAAAAGACATTACCAAAAACTTTGACATTGCCGAAGGTATTGAGTTGATAGTAAAAGCCATGGCGAATGATTTTTTCAATGCCGAGCTGTTTGCAAAAACGGAAAATGTAAATCTGATTATCCTGCCAAACGAAAAAGCACAACTCAAAAGCTCGCAACCAACCTTGCAAGCTCCAACCACTTTTACACATGACAAAGTAAAGGACCGGTTGATAGAACCTTTCGAAAATGTGTATTTGCGGGAATTGGGTATTACGAATGCTAACTGGGAAATTCGTCGCGAAATGAGCGACAAATACAAGCAGATCAATAAATACATCGAGCTACTCGCACCCTACCTGACTGAACTTATCGTTACGGATAGTCTACATTTTGCTGATATGGGTTCCGGCAAGGGGTATTTGACCTTTGCATTGTACGATTATTTATCTAATAATCTGAAAATAAATACCCATGCAACCGGTGTTGAATTTCGCGAAGATCTGGTATGGACATGCAATAGCATTGCACGCCAGGCAGGTTTTGAAAATCTAAGCTTTGTAAAAGGAACCATAGAAAAAACGGAGCTAGAAAAAATAGACATACTGATTGCATTGCATGCCTGCGACACCGCTACCGACGATGCTATTTTCAGGGGAATACAATCGGATGCTGAACTGATTGTTTGTGCTCCATGCTGCCATAAGCAAATCAGAAAAGCATTCAACGTGACGAACGAACTGAGTAATGTCACCAAATTTGGCATTCTCAAAGAGCGACAAGCCGAGATTATCACCGACACCATTCGCGCCATGATTTTGGAAGCACACGGGTATAAAACCAATGTATTTGAATTTATCCCACTGGAACACACTCCGAAAAATGTAATGATAGTCGGCAAAAAAGTCCGAAACGCAGCGCCTGATAAACAAGGTATTTTGAAAAATATTGCAGCGATAAAACAAGTTTTTGGGATCGAAAAGCATTATTTAGAAACGCTGTTGGGGATATAGAAATTTTTTAGAACGCAAATTACGCAAATAAACACAAATTTACGCAACAGTTATACATCTTCCGGATTTAAGATATTGATGGATTGGGATTTGCGATAATTTGCGTAATTTGCGTTCTAAAGCTTTTCAAATAAATTTCATTTACATTCTTTTGATCACTTCCAATGCTTCCCCACAATTTTTACAATGCATTAATTGATCGCGCCAATGAGCAGCACCTTCAAAACCATTGAGATAAATTTTGAAGAAACGCTTCAACACATTGAAGTTTCCTTTGTCATTCCATGTCAGATCGAAAAGGGTAATGTGCTTCACAAGTAAGTCAATGCGCATCTGCATGCTAATTTCATTTTCAGCAGCATTGAACATCCACGGATTTTTAAAAATACCTGTACCCACCATCACTCCATCCACTCCAAAGTCACGAACCCTGGCTAAAGCGGTAGCATGACTATCAACATCTCCATTTCCAAGTATCAGAGTTGAACTGTTCGACTGATTTCGAAGTTGAACGGCTTTGCCAATCTCGTCCCACAGCGCCAAACCGTTTGACATCATAGCCCGCGTTCTGCCGTGAATGGTAATAGCTGCCGGATGTACCTCGAGCAACTGCCCTACCCATTCCTCGGTAACTATCGAACTAAAACCAATACGGGTTTTCACACTCACGGGTAAATTTGTCCCTTCGCGGGTGGCAATAATAATCTCCTTTGCCACATCGGGGTGATTAATCAAATCGGAACAGCTATGGTTCTTTACGACTTTTTTCACCGGACAGCCCATATTTATGTCAATGCCATCAAACAGTCTCATATCGGAAATCAACTTTGCACTTTCGTGAAATTTTTCCGGATCGGAACCCCAAATCTGAGCCACGAGTTTAGTATTTGTAGCTTTGAGCAACCGACGTTCTGTTTCGTTCACAACCAATCTGGTAGCTACAAATTCCCGCCCTTTCTTATTACAAAGCCCATCGGTGGAGGTAAACTCAGTAAACATCACATGCAACGCATCCGGTTCAGAGACAGAACGAATCACTTCTCTGAAAACGGTATCCGTCACATCCTCCATAGGTGCCAGGGCAATGATGGGTTTTTGGAGCGATTGCCAAAAATCATCCATTGCAAGAGGTTTTATTTAAGTCCGAACTGAGTTTGGGGCGCAATCTGCTTTTAAAAATCTTGCTATCAGCATATTTTTGATGGTGCTGAATGCGCAATTTCTTACGGTCTTCGAGTGGAAGTTGAATGACCGATTTACAGTCATCGCAACAGCAACCTTCATATTTTGTTTTGCAGTCATCGCACTGAATGAAGAGCAAATGACAATCATTGTTGGCACAGTTGGTATGTGTATCGGCAGGTTTACCACATTGATGACAATGAGAAATCACCTGCCCGTCAATTGTTTCACCTAATCGCTCATCAAATACGAAGTTCTTACCGTAAAATTTGGGCTCAATACCCAATTGTTTTATTTGTTGTGCATATTCAATAATGCCTCCGTAGAGTTGAGATACATTCTCAAAACCGTTGTTAATAAGGAATGAACTTGCTTTTTCGCAACGAATACCACCGGTGCAGTAGAGCAAAAACTGTTTGTCCTTCTCATCCTTATATTTTTCGAGTACCAACTGAATTTCTTCGCGAAAGGTATCCACATCCGGACAAAAAGCATTTTTAAAATGTCCTATCTCACTTTCGTAATGATTGCGCATATCCACAACAATAGTTCCCGGCTCATCGATGGCATTATGAAATTCGAGCGCAGTAAGATGTTTGCCCACTTTTAATAAATCGTAGGTATTGTTTTCAAGTCCATCGGCCACAATTTTCGGACGCACTTTAATGGTTAGTTTGTAGAATGATTTTCCATCATCTTCAATAGCTTGTTTAATAGGCACATTGGTAAGTTGTGGAATGGCGTACAGTTGCTTTAAAAACTCCGCCATATTATCTTCGGGCACACTCATTTGAGCATTAATGCCTTCTTGTGCCACATAAATTCGTCCAAAACAGTTCAGTGCAAACCATTGTTCGTAAAGTTGATTACGAAATTCGGTGGAATTATTTATTTCAAAATACTTATAAAATGAAATTGTTTGTCGTTTAAATGACTCTTTATGAAGGTTTTCTTTTAAAATTTCTTTGCTTATTCTATTTTCAAGGACTTTCATTCTAATGCTATTAAATTTGAATTTTCAGACCACATAACAATGTGTAAGCACGGATTGTTTATTAACCACCCAATTTAAATATTGCTGCTAAGAAGCTATTCTTTGTATTTTCAAAGGCATTTATTTTCAATCTTTGAGCTCAAATTCAGTGTCTTTCTTCAAGAGTTATATTTCCGCAATAGCAATACATTTAGTTATTTATATATTTCAAAAACCGCTAAAAAAGACTATCTTTGCGTTCAAATTGAAGGAGGATTTGAAACAGAGATAAACACCTCTAAGTCTGCAACTTCCACTCAACATAAAACTTCTATAACTTCAAAATACATTATGATTCAATTTTTCCGAACTCCCGCTCAACATCTTTACGCTGTACAAACGGCGCAACCACTTGCCGCCGATGATGTCAGAAAGTTAGAATGGCTTTTTGGTGAAGCTGCCCTTCTCAATCAGGAAACTGTTGACGGAAACTATGTGGGTCCGCGCCGCGAAATGATTACTCCATGGAGCACTAATGCCGTTGAAATTACCCAAAACATGGGAATTAGCGGCATTATTCGTATTGAAGAGTTTACAGCAATGCCTTCTACTCCTTCGGCCAAAGGTGGTTTGGAGTACGACCCAATGCTTCAACGCATTTACACGGGCGTAAATCAGGAAGTGTTCACGGTAAACAAACAACCGGAAGCTATTTTGGAGATTGACGATATTGCTGCTTACAGTGCTCAGGAAGGTTTGGCGTTAAGTCCGGACGAGATTGATTACCTGAACGGTATCAGAGAAAAAGTGGGTCGTAAGCTAACCGATAGTGAGGTTTTCGGATTCTCGCAAGTAAACTCGGAACACTGCCGTCACAAAATTTTCAACGGACAATTTGTAATCGATGGCGAAGAAAAAGAACTGACTTTGTTCAAAATGATTCGCAAAACGTCTGAAGAAAATCCAAACAAACTCGTTTCGGCTTACAAAGACAACGTGGCTTTCAATGCCGGTCCGAAAATTGAACAGTTTGCTCCTGCCAGTGGAGACAAACCGGATTATTTCCAAACGAAAGAAATTGAATCGGTTATTTCATTGAAAGCCGAAACACATAACTTCCCAACAACTGTTGAGCCTTTCAATGGTGCAGCTACCGGAGCAGGTGGTGAAATCCGCGACCGCCTCGGTGGTGGAAAAGCTAGTTTGCCAATTGCCGGAACAGCAGTTTATATGACTTCATACGCTCGTAACGACAATTCACGCAGTTGGGAAAATGCTATTAACCCACGCAAATGGTTGTACCAAACGCCGGAACAAATTCTTATCAAAGCTTCGAACGGAGCTTCCGATTTCGGAAATAAATTCGGACAACCACTTATTTGTGGTTCATTGCTAACTTTTGAACACGAAGAAAACGACAAAAAATTCGGTTACGACAAAGTAATTATGTTGGCTGGTGGTGTTGGTTTTGGAACCATGCGCGACGCGTTGAAAGGTGATGTTGGCGTTGGCGAAAAAGTAGTGGTAATGGGTGGTGACAACTACCGTATTGGTATGGGTGGTGCGGCAGTATCGTCTGTTCAAACAGGTGAATACGACAACGCCATTGAGCTAAATGCTGTACAACGTGCCAATCCTGAAATGCAAAAACGTGTTTCGAACGTGATTCGTACGCTGGCTGAAGCCGATAAAAATCCTATCGTTTCTATCCACGACCACGGCGCAGGCGGACACTTGAACTGTTTATCGGAATTGGTAGAAACTACCGGTGGTAAAATCGATTTATCAGCGCTTCCTGTAGGCGACCCAACCCTGAGTGCCAAAGAAATTGTGGGCAACGAGAGTCAGGAACGTATGGGATTTGTTCTTCCTGAAGATGCCATCGAAGGCGTACGCCGCATTGCCGAACGCGAACGCGCTCCGATGTACGTGGTGGGCGAAACTACCGGTGATATGAAATTCGTATTCGAACAAGCCGATGGCAAAATGCCAATTGACTTGCGTTTGGATTACATGATTGGCAAACCGCCACGCACTATCATGACCGATAGCACTATTGAAGAAAAATATGCTCCGATCGAAATCAGCGAAGAAAAACTGCAAGAATATATTCAAAACGTATTGCAGGTAGAATCAGTAGCTTGTAAGGACTGGTTGACAAACAAAGTGGACCGTTCGATTACAGGTAAAATTGCCCGCCAACAATGTGCAGGTGAAATTCAATTACCATTGAACGACCTTGGTGTAGTGGCGCTTGATTACCGCGGAAACGTGGGTATCGCTACTTCTATTGGTCACGCACCGCTCGCTGCCATGGTAAATCCTGAAGCAGGTTCGGTTTTGGCTGTTGCCGAAGCATTGACCAATATCATTTGGGCTCCATTAACTGATGGATTGGACAGCGTGTCACTCAGTGCCAACTGGATGTGGCCTTGTAACAACCCGGGTGAAGATGCCCGACTTTACAAAGCTGTTGAAGCTTGTAGTGATTTCTGTTGCTCATTGGGAATCAATATTCCTACAGGAAAAGATTCACTTTCGATGACTCAAAAATATGGCAACGAAAAAGTATTCTCACCGGGAACAGTGATTATCTCGGCTGGTGCTGAAGTATCAGACGTGAAGAAAACCGTTGGTCAGGTAGTCGTAAATGACCCAAAATCGGCTGTTTACTATGTTGATTTCTCTTTCGATACTCATAAATTAGGTGGTTCGGTATTGGGACAAACACTCAACAAACTGGGCGAAGAAGTTCCAACCGTACAAGATGCAGAATACTTCAAAGCAGCTTTCGATAGCATTCAGGAATTAATCAATAAGGATTTGATTCTTGCCGGTCACGATATTTCGGAAGGTGGTATGATTACCGCACTACTCGAAATGTGTTTTGCCAATGCTAACGGTGGTTTAAGTGTAAACCTCGAAGGAATTGCTGAAACATCATTGGTAAACATTCTGTTTGCTGAAAATCCGGGCGTATTGATTCAGGTAAAAGATCGCAAAGCGGTTGAGAAAATCCTTGAAGGAAACGGTGTAGGCTTTGCCCGCATTGCTACTCCTATTGCTGAACGTCGCATAGAAATCAAAAAGAAATCGGCATCCTATTCATTCTCTATTAATGAATTCCGCGATATCTGGTTCCGCTCGTCTTACTTGTTAGATCGCAAACAAAGTGGTGAAATCTGCGCTTCGGCTCGTTTCAACAACTATAAAAATCAACCGTTAGAATTTGCATTTACCGATAGCTTTAACGGTAAATTCTCTCAATTCAATTTGTCGCAAGACCGTAAACCAAGTGGTGTACGCGCTGCTATTATCCGCGAAAAAGGAACCAATGGCGACCGTGAAATGGCTTACGCACTTTACCTTGCCGGCTTTGATGTGAAAGACGTTCACATGACCGACTTGGCAACAGGTCGCGAAACATTGGAAGACGTAAACATGATTGTGTTCTGTGGTGGATTCTCCAACTCCGACGTACTAGGTTCAGCCAAAGGTTGGGCAGGTGGATTCCTTTTCAACGAAAAAGCAAAATCAGCACTTGATAAATTCTATAGCCGTCAAGATACGCTGAGTTTGGGTATTTGTAACGGTTGTCAGTTGATGATAGAACTTGGATTGGTAAATCAGGAACACGACGTGAAACCACGTATGTTGCACAACGATTCTCATAAATTCGAATCGAGCTTCGTTGGTCTTACTATTCCTGAAAACAATTCGGTAATGTTAGGTTCACTATCCAACAACAAATTGGGTGTTTGGGTGGCTCACGGTGAAGGAAAATTCTATTTACCAAAACCGGAAAGCGAATACAACATCATTGCTAAATACTCGTATGCCAGCTATCCTGCTAACCCTAACGGTTCGGACTATGGTGTTGCCGGTATTTGTTCTACTGATGGTCGTCACCTGGCTATGATGCCTCACCCTGAACGTGCCGTGTTCCCATGGCAATGGGCGCATTACCCAACCGACCGCAAAGCAAACGACCAAATCACTCCTTGGGTGGAAGCGTTTGTAAATGCCAGAGAATGGGTGGAAAAGAATAAGTAATATGACCCCTAAATCCCCTAAAGGGGGACTTTAAGAATCACGACTTCGCCTATGCGGGGTCGTGATTTTTATTTATACTATCACTTATCATCTTATTTAATAGCCTCGTATCACTCGATGTGATAGCCTCGTATCGATTCGAGTGAACAGGTAAGTGCAGTGTATAAGAATAAACTCATACCTATGCCTGCTTAAAGATCGTGAATATGATTTTTTTCCAATGCAACAAACCCCACTCAATATTTGTTATGTTAGTATTCGGATACGAATAAATCACTAAAGAAAAGGAGGTATAACCATGACACCGTCAAAATCGTTTACAATTACCATCAGTCGGCAGTTAGGAGCCGGGGGATCTTTCGTTGGTCAGCAGCTTGCCAGTAGGCTAAATATCTTTTTTGCAGACCGTGACATCGTTCGTTATGCGGCTAATCGACTTTCGACCTTTGAAGAAAATCTGGAATCGCGCGAAGAAAGATTGCTTTCCTTCTGGCATTCACTTTTGAAAACCCTTCCCCAAAAGGATGTTCTTACTGTACCCGCAGTTGCTTCGGCATTGGAGTATACAGACCAGGAATTATTCGATACTGAAGCTGAGATTATCAAAAAAATCGCGCATGAACATTCTGCCGTTATTTTGGGGCGTTGCGGGCATTACATTCTGCGTGACGAGCCGAAACATATCAGCATTTTCTTGCATGCAGATCAGGAATTCAGGATTAACCGGATTCAGAAATTATATAATTTGCAGCACGACGAAGCAACAATAATGGTTGAAAAATCGGACAAAGAAAGAGCTGCCTACTGTAAAACTTTTACCCATAAAGAATGGATGAATGCTACGAATTACGACTTGTCTATCGACACAAGTAAGTTTAGTTTGGAACAGACCGTTGAACTGATTTTACAATATATCAGACTTCATCCCTGATTTTTCTTCTCGGGTAAGTTATTTCAACCCTAAAACAATTCATCCGACGAAACGGGCAGGTTATTTCTGAGGTTGAAGTAAACTTCCTGAAGCAATAGCTTAGCTTTGTATCATTTAATCTACAAAAAAAAAATATGAAATACAAAGAATTAGCAAATACCGGAGAAAAAGTATCGGTAATCGGTTTAGGTTGTATGGGAATGAGTTCAGCCTACGGACAGCCCAATGACCCCGAAAGTATATCAACACTGGAATATGCACTGGATTTAGGTATAAACTTTTGGGATACAGCAGATATTTATGGCAATGGCATCAACGAAGAGCTCATTTCCAAAGTTCTTGTTTCCAATCGTGATAAGATATTTATTGCCACCAAGTTTGGATTCCGAGTAAAAGGCGGTACCGGAGATGCATTTGTGGGTGGTGAAACTTATCTGGACGCTTCACCTGAGTGGATGCGCGAGGCGGTTGAAAAAAGTCTTCGCCGTTTGAAGATTGAAACAATTGATCTTTATTATGTTCACCGTGTTGACCCCAACATTCCTATTGAAGAAACAGTTGGTGCTATGGCAGAATTGGTAAAAGAAGGTAAAGTGCGCTATCTGGGGTTAAGTGAATGTACTCCTGAAGATTTGAAAAAAGCACATGCAGTTCACCCCATCACTGCTTTGCAAAGCGAATACTCGGTGCTTACCCGCGATGTGGAAAAGGAAATGCTACCCTTAACGCAAGAACTGGGAATTGCATTTGTTCCCTTTGCTCCGCTTAGCCGTGGGTTGATTACCAATAAGCTAGACGTAAGTTCGCTTGCAGCTAACGATTTTCGTGCGAATCTGCCAAGATACAACGGAGAATATCTGGATAATAACCAAAAACTTGCGGCTGCATTTGCAGAATTAGCGGCTGGTAAGAACTGCTCACCTTCACAATTAGCCATTGCCTGGGTAATGGCACAGAGTAATAATATCATTCCAATTCCCGGAACAAAACGTCGTAACTATCTGGAAGAAAATGCAGGTGCTGCCAATGTAAATCTCTGTGCAAAAGACTTGGAACTTATCGAAGCCCTTGTCAATAAATATCCGAACATCGGACCACGTTACAGTGCGCGCGAAAACAAGTTTGTAAAGAAATAACTTCCAAATGACCTTTAATCACGGCTTCGCATACGCGAGGCCGTGATTTTTTTATCCTTTCAGATTCTTCAATAACATTTGGGAGAACTCCGTAACAGCTTTTTTCTGGTAATTATCCTTCAGCCACATTAGTGCCGCCCGCATGTTTAAACCCTTTTCTACAAATGGCACCGCCTTCAGTTCTTTCTCATTGATAATGGTCGACTTCGGTAGAATAGAAATCCAGTGTTTGGTTTTAATGAGTTGAAACATTATATTTATATCGTTCAGTTCCAACTGTGGCTCCAACTTTTGCTTATTGGCCAGCAGAAAATTATCGAAAATAGCTCGGGCATGCATCTCTCTGATGGTAAGTGCCAATGGATAGTCGTTCAGTTTCTGCAGTGGTATTTCTTTCAGCGCCGCCAATGGATGGTACCTGTGCATGATCACACACATCGGAGAATCGAACAGGTACTCACTTTCCACCGGTTCTAGCGGTAGAGGCGACTCAAAGCAAAGCGCCAAATCCAGTTTATGATCTTTCAGGTGCTCTAACAGTTTATTGGCTGTCTGGCATTCCACCGATACTTTTATATTAGGATATTTCTGTGAGAATTTCAGCAGTGTGTCCGTTAGCAACGAGCAGAGACTAAACGTGCCTCCAATGCGCAACGTACCTGTGTGCAAGTTCTGCAAATCTTTCATCCGTTGAATAGCATCCTCCGATCCCGCCACCGTTCTTCGGGCATAAGGCAGCAACATTTCTCCGGCCTCCGTCAGTTCAATATGTTTCTTTATCCGTTTGAAAAGCAATATGTTTAGTTCTATCTCCAACTGTTTTATTTGCTGAGAAAGTGTACTTTCGGCAATGTTAGATGCCTTCGCCGCTTCTGTAAAGTTCAGTAACTCTGCCGACTTTATAAAGTATTTTAATTGTCTTATTTCCATATTCGGTAATTTATTTTGTAAAGGTACAGCATTAATTTTAGGACTGAAGGCACTATGGCAGGTTTTATTTACCGCTCTTGGTTATCGATAGGGAATACCGATTAATTCATAGATTTTATCCCTAATAGAAATAGGAATCGTTTGAAAAGAACACTATAACTTTGCACACGAAACAAGAAACAACATGAAATCCTCACGAGTTAAGACTCGCTGAAGATAAAAATCTATGCGGGTTTCAGCCGACAACTAAAAAACAATTATCTACGCATGAAACTAATCAGATTTATCAAGAACTGGACGCTCCCGCTATCCATGCTCACCGGTGCCCTCGCCTACTTCATTTATGTGAACATACCCATGTTGGCACCCACTAAACCGTTTGTCAATGAGTTTATCAACATCATACAGCCCACGCTGATTTTCCTAATGCTCTTCGTCACCTTTTGTAAGGTCGATCCACATGACTTGCACCCAACCCGTATGCATTTATGGATGTTGCTTATTCAGGTAGGCGCCTTTTGCTTGTTAGGCTTACCACTTGTTTTCTTTCCCGACACCGAATATCGTGTCGTGCTCGAAGGTGCTATGATTTGCATGATTACTCCCACCGCCACTGCTGCAGCTGTTATTACCGGCAAACTGGGAGGGAATACGCAGTCGTTGGTTAGCTACACCATCATCATCAATATGGTTTCAGCCATTATCATTCCGTTGACGTTACCAATGGTTCATCCCAATCCGTCGCTGACCTTTCTGCCATCTTTCCTGCTTATCCTGCGTAGAGTGTTTCCACTGCTTATGCTTCCGTTCGTAGCCGCGTGGGCAGTTCGTGCATATCTTCCTAAAGTGCATGCAAAACTGCTTAGTTTCAAAGATCTGCCATTCTACTTGTGGGCTGTAGCTTTGGCTATTGCCATAGGAGTTACAGTACGAAGTATCGTACACAGTGATGTAGCTATTACTTTATTGATAGGTATTGCCGTTGCTTCACTCATCTGTTGTGCAGCTCAGTTTGCCCTTGGACAAAAAATTGGTTTGCAATACGATGACCGTATTGGAGGCGGACAAAGTCTGGGACAGAAAAGTACAGTTTTCTCCATTTGGTTGGGTGCCACTTTTATGAGTCCTGTGACTTCAATGGCTGGTGGTTTCTATAGTATTTGGCACAATGTATACAATTCTTATCAGCTCTATCAAAACCGCAAAGAAAATGAAACTGATTGTCAAAAGATTATAAAGACAGGTTCAAAAATCAACAGACCAAGTGATCAGTTTCAGACAGCCGGTGTAAAAGTGGTTAATCATTAATCAGATCTCCAAATGACTTTTATTTAGGGACTTCGCGTATGCGAAGTCCCTAAATTTCATTTATCGGTTTGATGTGCAAATAATATATTAACCTATAAAAACTGTGAAACAAAACATGTAAACCGAACGTCATTTACTAACAATGAAAAAATATTGGTTATAATTTGGCCTAATTATCATCATAATTTTCAAATAAGCTAAATTAGTGGTAATTTTGCAACGTTTTTGCCAAAGAAATTATGGATATAACCCAACCAAAAATTAATCCATAATTATAGCAGTTTACAAATAGGAATGAGAAAAATATATACCTACATATTACTGATTTTATTCTGTATCTCGTCGATATCTGCGTGGTCCGCCGATTCAATCGTCACAGTATACAAGGACGGAGAATTTGTATCGCAATACCAACGATTAATTAAAACATCACCTGCTATTACTGCCTCCATCACGGATGATCTGGTTTCTGAATTTCATAATTCACCGGGAAAACTCTTCGATTGGGCTTTAAAAGATTTAGGCGTTCAAAGTGAGAAAAAAGATAATGAAGTAATTATTGTTTTTAAAAAATCCACCATCAATGGAAAAACAGGAGTTACCGAAGGCGTATTCGATATTATAGTACCGGGAGTTACCACCTTTAGTAACGTAAAAGTAGATGGCACGGTTACAAAAGCAAAACTTATTAATGGAGGATCAAGGGTGACAGCAGATATTACATACTCAAGTTTTCTTGTAAAAAATGCATCTGCAACATTCGCAACTATTCCGCAAAAAAATAACGAACAATTATTCGTTTTAAATTTGAAAATAAGATTTGGGTGGTTCTTCAATATTTTCATTACTAAGAAACGATATGTAAGCATTGTAGAATGGAGAATTAAAAAGTTTACCGAGAATATGAGAATAGAATGCGAAAAGCGCGAAAAAGCACTGAACAGTAAGCAATAAACAATTATCAGTTATCAGTAAAAACTACACTTTACACCAATTACACATTACACACCACTAAATTACACGATTGAACATAAAATATGGCCGAAAAGACATTATTAGAAAAATTAGAAGGGTTACAACATAAATTCGAAGAGATTTCGACCTTGATAACCGACCCCGCAGTGATTGGCGACATGAAACGGTATGTAAAACTCAACAAAGAGTACCGCGAATTGGAACGCATCATGCAGGCACAACAAGAATACAAAACGGCTTTGACCCATTTGGCTGAAGCCAAAGAAATACTAGACGGCGAAAACGACCCTGAAATGCGCGAAATGGCAAAGATGGAAGTCGACGAAATTGAACCTAAAATTCCGGCGATGGAGGAAAATATTAAGCTATTGCTTATTCCTGCCGACCCTGAAGACAATAAAAATGCAATCGTCGAAATTCGTGGTGGAACCGGTGGCGACGAAGCTGCCATTTTTGCCGGCGACCTTTTCCGTATGTATTCAAAATACTGCGAAACAAAGGGTTGGAAAGTAGAAATAACTAATATTAGCGATGGAACTTCAGGTGGTTACAAAGAGGTGATCTTCACCGTTTCGGGCGAAAATGTGTACGGAACATTGAAATACGAATCGGGCGTGCATCGTGTGCAACGCGTACCACAAACCGAAACACAGGGTCGGGTGCATACCTCAGCTGCAACAGTGGCTGTTCTACCGGAGATGGAAGAATTTGATTATGAACTGAAAGAATCTGACGTTCGTGTAGATACATTCTGTTCGTCGGGAGCCGGTGGTCAGTCGGTAAATACAACTTACTCGGCCATTCGTTTGGTGCACATCCCTACAGGTACCACCGTTCAATGTCAGGACGAAAAATCGCAACATAAAAACAAAGCGAAAGCAATGAACGAACTTCGTTCGCGTTTATACGCCGTGGAACACCAAAAATATCTGGATGAAATTGGTTCGAAACGTAAAACCATGGTTTCTACCGGTGACCGCTCTGCTAAAATCCGAACCTATAATTATCCGCAAGGACGTATCACCGACCACCGTATCAACTTTACCATATATAATCTTTCGGCCTTTATGGGCGGAGATGTACAAGGCGTCATTGATCAATTAATTGTAGCTGAGAATGCCGAACGATTAAAGGAAAGTGAATTGTAATGTGATAATATGCTGATGTGATAATGTGGTAATTAAAGATGAGAATAACCACAAAATGGTAAATAGTAAATGATTAAATAGTAAATAGAAAGATGACTAAACAAGAATTATTTGAAAACATACAACGCAAAAAATCATTTCTTTGCGTGGGATTAGACACTGACGTAAATAAAATTCCGGAACATTTATTCGATGAATCGGACGATCCGATTTTTGCATTCAACAAAGCCATTATCGACGCTACAGCAGATCTTTGTGTGGCGTACAAACCGAACCTGGCATTCTACGAAAGTCTGGGGCTGGAAGGTTGGGAGATTTTGGAACGCACCGTGGAATATATCCGTGCAAACTATCCCGATCAGTTTATTATTGCCGACGCTAAACGTGGCGATATTGGTAATACCTCGGCTATGTATGCCCGTACCTTCTTTGGAAACCTGGAATTCGATTCGGTAACCGTAGCACCATATATGGGTGAAGATTCGGTAACTCCTTTCCTTACCTATGAGGGCAAATGGGTAACGCTGCTTGCTTTGACGTCTAACAAAGGAGCATTCGATTTTCAATTTATGAAGGATGCCGAGACCGGTGAACGTTTGTTCGAAAAAGTACTCAGAACCTCACTCAGCTGGGGAACCGACGAAAACATGATGTACGTGGTAGGCGCTACCAAAGCAGAAATGCTAACTGATATCCGTGCTATCGTACCGGAACATTTCTTATTGGTTCCCGGAGTTGGAGCACAAGGTGGAAGTCTGGCTGAAGTGGCTAAATACGGCTTAAACAGTACTTGTGGTTTGTTGGTCAACTCGTCGCGCCAGATTATTTATGCGTCTGAAGAAGCCGATTACGCTAAAGCTGCACGCCTCGAAGCAGAAAAAGTACAATTGGAAATGGAACAAATCCTTTTTGCAGCCGAATTGATTCAATAACTGAATACTTCATTAAACCAAGAAAGCTCTTCATCCGAAAAGATGAAGAGCTTTCTTGGTTTATTACACCTTTAATTCTGCCTTAAAAACCGTTATGGCTTGTCCTTTTATCTCTACACGATCGTTCAGCAGTTTTACTTTTAGTCGACCGGTACGTTGGGAGAGTTGATACGAATTGAATTCCGTCTTACCGGTCTTTGCGTGCCACAAAGGCGTGAGTGCACAATGCGCTGATCCGGTTACCGGATCTTCGTTGATACCTGCCAAGGGGGCAAAAACCCGCAATACAAAATCGCGATCGGGTTGTTCGCCTTTAGCTGTTATCATCAAATGTCCCAGTCCACTCGCTTTCAGTCGTTCGAAGTCCGGCTTGGCATTTAGAACGTCGGCTTCCGAAGCCGCAACGGCTATGACCCAATCGTAGATACTCGAATACATTTCCAACGGCTCGAAACCCACAGTAGCTTTTAAATCGGACGGAACAACCATCTTTGTCAACGGATAAGCAGGGAAATTCATGGCTATCCAATCGCCCTGTTTGGTGATGGTCAACTCGCCACCTTCGGCTTTAAAAACAATCGATTCATCTACTTTTTTCAATCCCAGTTCGTAGATTATGTGTCCACTGGCAAGCGTGGCATGTCCACAAAGCGGCACTTCACGGTTGGGTGTAAAGTACCTAATCCGAAACTCCTTTCCATGAGGTATGATAAAAGCCGATTCGGAAAGATTCATTTCCATGGCCAGCTGTTGCATCTTTTCTGATGGGAAATGCTCATCCACTATCATTACTCCTGCCGGATTGCCTTTGAAAGGCACTGCTGTAAAAGCATCTACCTGATAAATTGTATTCATAATTATATTTTTAAAACACCAAATCGCAATTCGATTCCACAGCATCTACATTTGCGCCAAGGCTTTTGTAGAAATCAATGGCTGGTTGATTCCATTCCGAAACCTGCCAACGCAGCTTCTTACAGTTATCGGCTTTGGCAAAGGCTATCACCTCATTAATAAGCTTTGTACCTACACCTGCACCCCTGAAATCGGGTCGTACGTACAGATCGTCCATATACAGCGATTTGCCAATCCAGGTATAATAGCCAAAGAAATAAGTCACATAGCCCAGTATCTCATCCGCAGCGTTCACCGCCACAAATCCCGTCAGGTATTCTTTCTCCCTCAGCATTTGCTCCACAGAGTTGGTCATCTTCTCCGGTAGTTTTTCGAAGAGTGCGAACTCTTTGAAAAGAGAAATTAATACGAGGAAATCACTCACTTCTATTTTTCTGATTGTAACTGTCATGTATTTTAATTAGATGTTGTAAGTGTAACGTATTCTCTATCCAGAATACTCATATTGTGTACCGAGTAATACTCGTTTTCTATTATAAAAGACTCCCGCAATGTGCCTTCGATACGGAAACCACAGCTCTGGTAGCAGCGAATAGCGGCTTTGTTGAATTCAAAAACGCCCAAATCGACCCGATGAAGCGATAATTCTTCAAAACAGATTTTCAGCAAAGCCCGTATCAGTTGTCGCCCATAACCCTTACTCCTATCCTGCTCATTAGCAATTAAAATCCGACAAAGACGTGCACTCTTATTCTCTACATTGAGATGACTAATAGTTGCATGACCAATCACCTTATCAGTTGCAGTATCTAGCACACGGTATATCCTATGGGCTGAATCGGCAATGTAGTTATTCAGTTGCTCCACCGTGACCGGAAAGGTAAACGAGGCTCCAGCAAACTGATACATAAACTTCTCGGTATCCATCCAGCTGATAAACTGCTCAAAATCATCAGCGGTAAATTTCTCAAGTCGTATCATAACCAACTCATCTTTTAGATTTTGTAATTCGAATACAAATGTATGAATAATTCACATAAAAAAAATACTCCTCCGATGATTTCAAGTCATCGGAGGAGTAAGTAAAGAAAGATTTTTATTTTACTTCAACCGGTTTTACTTCCGCTTTGGGGTGTGTGGCAGCATGTGATATGATAATGCGTGTATTCATATACTCGCCATAAAAAGTAGAATTGATCCTTTTGAATGGTACTATCAAGGTATCCAACTGATCTTTAATCAGCATGTACGATTCATCGATCTTCGCTTTCATCTCGGCAGTAGCTTGCGTGGACTTAGCCCTAATGTTACGGATAGTAGGGTTATGATCCAAATAACTATCGGTACTGGCACCCAAATCATCTATATCCTCCTGAGTAACGTTCCATGCTGATAACTCGCCTGCAATTGTTATAGCCAATTCGTAAAGCTCATGCCCTTTTTGAACCAAATTGCTCTCGCGCATGTGAATTAAAGCCGCTTCGGTAGTTACACTCCCCATTTTAAGTCTCACATCGTTTTTCTCCACACCTACTGCTGCCACTCCTGCCAGAACTACCAAAAAATTGGCTGTCATATCTTCCCGTTGATAAATTTTAATTGCTGTATCAGCCTTGGTACTTACTGCTTGCTTTTGTTTAAGCAGCTTTATATCCGCTATATTTCCTTTCAATTTTGTGTGAGCTGCCATAATGGACGGTTTATCGCTTATTAGCGAAATGTTATTGTCCAGTCCTTCGGAAACACTCTCCATCATGGTGAGCAAATCAATTTCTTTTCGAGTCATGTTATTAATTTTTTTTAGTTATTAGATAATTTATTTGGTTACAATTTATTGTCTTCAACCTAGAGCTGACACAGCGGAAACTTGTTATCCTCCACCGCGAACCCGACACATGGCACCGCATTAACTCCATCCTCCATCGCGAACTCAACACATGGCACCGCGAGTTCAACACATGGCACCGCATTAACTTTACTGACATCCGTGACAGTTACATACGCCTCCGCGACCTCGCCATCGTCCACTGCATTAACTTTACTGACAATCCTGTCAGTTGCATCCACTATCGGAACATTGCGAGCCAACATCCATCAACTGCACTTATCCATTTCGGCACCTCAATTGGGCATTCTATTCTTAAAGGACAGCATCCTGCCCATGTTATTGTACACCCAACGTTATTAAGTATAGAACCGAAAAAGAAAGATCGTTTTATGAAGTGATGCATCTAATCATCTGACTCACAAATCCTCCAAAAACTTTTACAAATATAAAAATATTTTTGAAAAAGTTCGAATCCGAAGCCCTTCTTTTAATTAACCTTAACATTCATGTAACCTAAAGAATTCACTAAAACCTCCATTTTTAATAGTGTTTATGGGCGAAAAGATTCTTTTTCTTAAATTAGTTCAATTAACTTTTTTTTGTAACTTTGAGGCGTGGAAAGAGAGAGAAAATGATTTCTCATGAACCATAATAAATACCATCTAATCATTCCCCCTATGAATGAACTCGAAAAATTTGTAGACGAAGGCGGCAAAATGCTCGAAACAATAGAGCAAAGAGAGACCCGTGCCAAAAGCTTTATTGAACCACTAGCCGACGAACTGGTAGCTATCGCCATGCGGTATTTTGCCGAAATAGAAACAATGGAAGTGGAGAAGAAAGATAAGATAGCGTACCGGGCGTTTTGCAGTGCGGAGCGATTAAACCGCTTTATGTTTAAGCGGATATACGATGGTGTGGACGATATGGAGGAAAATACTAGCCACTTTTACGTGCCACCCCGCAATGATGAGGAAGGCAATAAGCATAAACTGGAAAAGCAATTAGAAAGGCTTCCATCCGAATACCACGAATCGTACACAGAAGTTTTTTACGAGAGAATTGAAGCGGATAAGCCCTATAACGATTTCTTGTACGACTGCTTCGACTATGCCAAACTATTACTTTGGGTGGCGTTTCCCGAAATAAGTGAATTGACAGGTAACTCCATCTTGCATATGAATTGGGAAGCCTGTAATTGCATGAGATCCTTTGGTTATGATTTGTATGACATTATTGAAAGGTGATTTATCTCTATACAACTATGCGCGACTTGGAAGTCGCGAGACCCGTACTAAAAAAATCGCCTCGAAACTCTTTTCAGAGCTTCGGGGCGATTTCAAAGTCCCCTTTAGAGCTTGTCCGACTCTTGGCGGAGGATTAGGGGTCATTCTATTTTTTCCACAAATGATTCATATCTTCCAATGTTTTTCCGTTGGTTTCGGGAACCATTTTCCAAACAAACAGAGCTGAAAGAACCCACATTACTGATCTATAATCAAGAAAACGTATTTATCTTTTCAATTCATCAAAGGCCACATCCAGCACAAAAGCTTTATGCGTTCTTTCAACCACTTTATCAGCTTCAAGCGTAAAAGTTGCAGTTTGTTCGATATTCAATGAAGACGTCCCTACAAGTATCTTGTAAGTTCCGGCTTCAGCTACCCATGCAGAAACATTTTCGTCAAACGATGCCAAATCTTTTGCTTTAATCGTGAGGTTTATTTTTTGCGTTTCACCGGGTTGCAATTGTTTTGTTTTGGCAAATGCTTTCAATTCCGAACTTGGTTTTTGCAATTTTTTAGCCGGTGCACACAAATATAGTTCAACCACTTCTTTCCCCGCCGTTTTACCAGAATTCTTCACATCAACGGTAACCGTCATATTTTTATCAAAAGTTTTGTTGCTCAACTGAAGATTAGTCACGTCAAAGTTGGTGTAAGAAAGTCCGTAACCAAATTCATACGATGGTTTCACATTGAACGTGTTGTAATAACGGTAGCCTACAAAGATACCTTCGGAGTACGTTGTTTGTTGCAAATTAGGTTCATTAGTGCCCATCCAGCCAACATGAGTATTAATCACCCAGTTTTTATACGTTGGTACTTCGCCGTATTGAACGGGAAAGGTCATTGTCAATTTACCTGACGGATTTGCTTTGCCCGAAAGTACATCAGCAACTGCATTTCCACCCTCCTGCCCTACTTGCCAAGCCAACAAAATACCATCTACTTTGTCTTTCCAACTAGCAGTTTCAATAACTCCGCCAATATTCAGAATCACAACAACTTTTTTACCCAGTGCATGAAATGCAGTTGACACTTTATTTATCATGCTTGTTTCGTCCTGAGACAAATTAAAATCGCCATCCAAACCGCGATCAACGCCTTCGCCAGAACTTCGACCAATGGTAATAAGGGCTATCGAAGAGTTTACGGCTGTTTGTTTACATAAATCGTTGTCCAAACTCATTTCGGAAACCTTAACTCCCGTAGCAAGTAATCCTTCTTTTTCGCGACGCTCATTTTCTTCTTTCAGCTTTTGATCCACAAAAGGAGTATAAGCTTCCTTCAACTCCTTATTTAGTGAATATCCGGCATTAGCCAATCCTTCTATCAGTGATACACAGTATGCTTTATTCACATCGCCACTTCCGGTACCACCTGCGTAGAAGTTATAAGATGTAACACCAAAAACGGCTACAGGAATTGCTGAAAGAGGTAAAACACTGTTATTATTTTTCAACAACACCATAGCTTCAGTTGCAGCATGACGTGCAACTTGTGCATGAGCTTTTAAATCGGGAGCATCAGAGTATTTATAATTTACCATTGCTGGAGAGCGGAATACCAATTTCATGATTCTCTTTACGTTCTGATCAACCGTTTGTTTCGACAATGAACCATCTTTCATTGCTTTGAGAATTGCTTCTTTCTGAGGTTTTAGCCCTGGCATCAACAAGTCGTTACCTGCTTTTTCCTGTTTCACTACTTCGCTCACATAAGTAGGATTTGCAATAGCATTAAAGCTTGGGTAACCACCAAACCAGTCGGTCATTACAATGCCTTTAAAGCCCCATTCCGAACGAAGAATATCTGTCAATAAATCGTGACGAGCAGAAGTATAAGTCCCGTTAATCAAGTTGTACGACGACATAACGGTCCAGGGTTGCGCTTCTTTTACAGCAATTTCAAACCCTTTCAGATAAATCTCGCGCATGGCTCTTTCGCTCACATGTTCATTCACTCCAAGGCGGTTTGTTTCCTGATTATTCGCAGCAAAGTGTTTGATAGAAGTACCAACACCATTGGATTGAATACCATTTACATAAGCAGCAGCTATTTTACCGGCAACTAACGGATCTTCGGAATAGTACTCAAAGTTACGTCCACACAACGGACTCCGGTGTATGTTCAATGCAGGAGCCAATAATACATCCACACCATATTCTTTTACCTCATTACCCATAGCTTTACCGACGCTTTTTACCAAATCTTCGTTCCAGGTCGAAGCCAATGCGGTTCCAACAGGAAATGCAGTGCAATAGAATGTTTTATCCGTGTTGGGACGCTTTGGAGCAATACGCAATCCTGCAGGACCATCGGCCACTGTCACCGTTGGAATTCCCAAACGGGGAATAGCATACGTTCCACCCGCTGCTCCTGGCACTTTACCTTTTTCTACATAACCCACTATAGGGGTAAGTCCATCTAAACCGGGCATTCCTGTTCCAATCAAAAAGTTGGCCTTTTCGTCGTCGGTCATTCGCGGCACAAGGTTGTTCAATCTCGTTTCAAGTGGGAGTCGGGTATCTTCGTAAATGTCAAGTTTACCATTTCCATTGAGATCGGTAAACGTTTTTCCACCAACAGTAATGGTTGCTGTTTTACGGGCTTCCTGAGCCTGACAGATTCCCTGAGCAAGGATAAACAGGCTACCAAATACTATGATTTTAATTGTCTTTTTCATGATTAAATATTTATTTATTAGCATATTTGTTAAATATGTTTGCTTTCAGCAGCGGTTTATTGAGAAACAACAGGCTAAATAGTAAGAGAAAATACTTTTTTTTCAAAAATCAAGTGAGAGAAACAGGATTAGTTCCCGTTTCTCCGTCTCTCATCATCGTGCGTACCGTTCGTGACTCAGCGATTTCTTGCTTAACATTTCATGTAGGATAGATTTGTGGCGTTCAGTTATCTGAATCTTGTGCCTCTAACTTATTCTTTGAATTCAGTCATATTCTTCCGTTAAAAGACACCCTTGCTTGAGCCAATAGCTTCAACTCAGAGCCCTTCAACGAATCTAAACCATTAATGCGTTGCGAAGTAAAAAGAAGCTATATGAAGATAACCTCATGCAACTTACACCAGCAAGTGGTATGTAAATTTCGTTTTATTTTTTGTGACTAAACAACCAAGCAAAGACACCCGGTTCTTTAAATGTATTTACCCAACAGTTGTGATTTACATTAGGATATTCAGTGTATTTTATATCACGTTTTCCATCGTTCAGTAGTTTGTATGCATCGCGGGCATAATTAACATAAACAACCTGATCGACCGATCCGTGGAATAACCACAATGGGGTTTTTTTATCATGCTCCGTAAACCAATCGAGATTCACAGCGCCACACATTATATAGGCTGCAGCAAAAGTTTTGGGCATGCGTATTAATAATTCGTATGTTCCCAAACCACCCATTGATAGTCCTCCGACATAAACCTGTTTGTTATTGACTTTACCTGAATTTATCCATTCTTTGGTCAATCCCATTAGTAATCTCATAGATGGATTAGCCACACTATCCTTGTAGAAGGTAAATTTCAGCATCATCGGGCTACCTTTAGGTAAGACTTCACGTTTTACATGTGCCCAATAATCGTTTTCAGGGCACTGTGGAGCAATAACTATGGCAGGATAATCGCTTTGCAAATTATCTACTAACCATTGACCACCATTATTGAGCTGTTTTTCATTGTCAGTACCACGTTCGCCCGAACCATGCAGGAAAATGACCAACGGGTATTTTTTGTTCGGATCATAATTCTTAGGAAACATAATACGATAGGGTAACGATTGTGAATTATCTGTGTATACCCGTTTTTCGAATGCGGACATATCTTGAGCTGATAACGGTAAGGCAATCAGCATGCATAGAGTGAAAATTATTTGTTTCATAATAAATTAGTAATAAAAGTGAATTTTTATCAATACAATATTCTTTTACTTCGTTGTCAAATGCAACATCGACTTTTTTGATAGTTGATAGTCCCAATTACCATCCTCCACTCTCCCTGGGGAGACTTTGAGCTTCTATTGGCGAAGATAGAAGAACTCAAAGCTTATCAAAAGAGGCAAATAGCATTATCAAAAATTATAATTAATCGAGGCCTGTACAGTAAAAGGAATGATATAAGATGCACCCATAATTTTTCCTTCGTAAGGTGCATTATTCGTAATCAAATCGGAACTGCTGATGGCACCTTGTACACCTTTCTGATTAAGCGGATTGGTAATTTGCAAAGAAATCTTTGTTTTTGCATTCGCTTTATAATCGGTGCCTACAAAAGTCTCCCATCTTCCTTTGTAAGTTAACGCATTGGAAATATTGGCATATTGTTGTCCAAAATAGTGAGCCATGGCCCAGAAACGGAACTTTTTATACGTATAACTTGGGTCTATTTCTATTAAAGTCTTCGAAATAGCAGTTACATTCTTGTTGGAAAAATCGTAATGTGTAGCTGTTCCTGCACTTGGCCAGGTTACATCGAAGAGAAAATCAGAATACTTAGGATTTTGTAATGTCAGCAAAAAGTGTAAATTGAAATTTTTAAATGGAGTGGTAATAATGTCGGTTGTCCATCCAAGCGTTTGCACTCCGAAATTTTCAAGTACTACCTGAGATTCTCCTGTGTTAGGATTTGTTATGGTTGCTCGGGTGAAAGCCGCATTTGTTTTATTGGCATAGGTTACTTGCGAAACAAGGCTAAACCGTTTGTCGATATTAAAATAAATACCAGCCTGACCTAACACGGTGCGGGCAAGACCATTTGCACGCGAAGTACCATCATAGGCTCCGGAATAACTTTCAAGTTGTCCATGTTTTTCATGGTAAATAACGCTTGCTAACACTCCGAATGGATTTGTAACTTTATAGACTAGATTCAAACTTCCGTTTTTATGTAACCAACCATTTTGAAATGGTGTTGTAGCAGTACCTGCATAGGAATAATTAGTAGCAACACTTGAAGTTAGGTGACCACGAGAGCCTGTAGCATCCAATAGAAAATCGCCATTCATCACTTGTGCCTCAAGGCGAACTCCCATATTTAGTTGCAATCTGTTGTTTACTTTCCATTCATCGCTAAAGTAGAAAGCCAGTTTATCTTCCCAACCATTGTGATACTCACTTCCCGAGTTATTGGAAAAGTAACCGTATTGGTCGGTATTGATAGCTCCGGTTGTCACTAATTTTCTGGGATTAGGAGCAATTTCAGTGAGGAACAGCGAAGTGCTGGCAGTAAATTTATCCACTTTATAATACCATTGATCCATTCCAAAACGAAGAGAATGATTACTGAACTTCTTGCTTAAATCCGCACGGGCTTGCAATGTTTGCGTATTGTTCGCTTTATCAAACAGGGTGTAAAACATCTGTATAGCTCCTGTACCATTGTCGGCATAGGTTTGCCCATTGTCAGCATATTTAAGAGAAGTAAATGCCGATTTACCGATAGTTCCTGCAGGGACTATCATGGCTATTTTGGGTTCAGCGTAGTGGTAGCGAACTGTATATTCCAGGTTCCATTTGTTTCCTAAGTCGTTTTTACCTACAATGTCGAAGGTGTGCGCAGTACTATAAAGATCTTTATCCAAATTGGTGTTTTGAAGCTGACCGGTCAACATATTATAGGTCCGGTTATAACCGTCGACAGGTAGATAACTATCTAACCCAAATTTAAAGTTATCTAAACTTGACACAGAACCGTCTGTATGATAATAAAATGGATTGTAGTTAGTTAAACTTCTTGAGTGAGAATATTTATACAAAAATGATAATTCGCCATTCTTGTATCTTTTGGTAATACCGGCCTTGAAAATCTGAGTTTTGTCGGAATATCTCGTAAAGCCGGGATTGTACGAGTTTGGATTCAGATTAAAATGACCGCTCACGTTGTAATACCATTTTTTACCCAACGCACCGGCAATAGCAGCATTGGCTTGTATTAAGCCGAAGTCGTTGGTAGTGAAGCCCAGATTACCATGTGTCTGATCAGTACCCCAGCGGTCATATGTATTCAGAGCATAGCCTACCATACCAAGGCTGGTAGCTACTTCTTGTAAACTTAGCAGTCCCACACGATTGAAACTGCCATCCATACGCCATGAAAAATAGGGTAATTCGGGCCAATAATAATAAACTACCGGCAAGTTGTTTTCTACGATGGTTAATCCTCCAAGCGTAGAAGGTAGTCCGATATTCAAATCTCTTGGACTCGACATGGAGGATGCATTGTTTTGAACATCTCTTCCTTTTACTTCTTTGCTGTCGGTAGCATTTTGAGTCAGCTTTACTTTTGCGGTATCGCTTTTAGCAATTGTAGACTGAGCAAACAAATTTGCAACAGAACAAAAAAACAAGAAACAAAAAAGCAAAGCCGATTTACTCATTGCTGTAACATTTTGTGGTTTCATAATAATTTGATATTTAGTTAGCATTAATTTCAACGAACACTTCTCGTTGTAATTCTTTTGCAAATATCAAGTATTATTATGCCTGGAGAATTGATATATATCAAGAATTTCTAAATCACAAAATTCCTTGATAATTGTCAATTTGCAATATGCTGTAAAACATATAAATGACTGGCTAATGACCCTTTACGCGACTAAGAGTCTCTGGAGTGATACCCAGATAAGAAGCAATATACATGGACGGAACGCGATTAATTAAAAATGGTGTTGCTTTCATGAGATGATTGTAACGTTCGCGAGCAGTTTCGAAAAGCATGCTATACATTCGTTTTTGTGAAATAAGTAAGGACTGCTCTAATATTCTACGATACATCAATTCGATAGGGCGATATTTCTCGGTCAACTCATTCAACTCATCTTTATGAATTCCATATATTACACTGTCTTCCAAAGCTTCAACAATGAGGTGAGATGGCGTATGTTCAATATAACTTTCTAAGCATGTAAATCCCTGAATTTCCCATGCAAAATGTTCTGTAATATCAATACCACCTTTATAAAAATACTGTCTAACCAACCCGGAGTCAACAATATAAATGTAATTGCAAATGGCACCTTCCTGTAAAAAGGTAGCTCCTTTCTTCACTTTAAACTCATGAAGAATGGAACAAAAAGCTTGTTTTACTTCCTCAGAAAGAAACGGATCATTAAACAGTAAATTTATTATGGGTGTAAAATCTTTCATTAGCGATCTGTTATTTTGTGTACACGAAAAAAAATACAGGAACAAAGATAGATAATTTATAGAATCATACAATCACGATAAAAAAAAATCGCCCCAAAACTCTTTTCTGAGCTTCGAGGCGATTTCAAAGTCCCCTTTAGGGGATTAGGGGTCATTTTATTTTTTCCACAAATGATTCATATCTTCCAATGTTTTTCCTTTGGTTTCGGGAACCATTTTCCAAACAAAGATAGCCGACAGAACTGACATTACACCGTAAAGAACATAAGTAAATGTGATACTGAACGCTTCTAACGATGGGAAGGTAGCTGATACAATAAAGTTAGAAATCCATTGTGCTGCAACGGCAATAGCAATGGCTTTTCCACGAATGGTGTTCGGGAAAATTTCTGAGATAAGCACCCAGCAAATTGGTCCCCATGACATCATAAACGAAGCCGAATAGATAACAATAAATACCAACGTACTCATACCGATAATTTGCAGATGAGCCAACAATCCAATGGCAAACATACCGATAGCCATACCGATAGAACCGATAATCAACAACGGTTTACGTCCAAATTTATCAACAGTGAAGATAGCTACCAGGGTAAAGAGAATGTTGATAAAGCCCATGATAACGGTTTGATACATGGCTGCATCGTTACCGAATCCAAGTCCTTTGAAAATGGTTGGTGCGTAGTAAAGTACCACGTTGATACCTACTGCTTGTTGGAAAACAGATAGAAGAATACCAATCACTAACACTTTCCAGCCGTAAGCCAATACTTTTTCAACTGTTTCGTGAGCAGATTCTTTAATTTCGCTCAAAATTTCTTTAGCCTTTTTTGAACCATTGATTTTACCAAGGATATGCAATGCTTTTTGTTCTTGACCAATCAACGCCAAGTGACGAGGTGTTTCAGGTACAAAGAACAACAAAATACCAAAAACTGCAGCAGGCACAGCATTAGAAGCAAACATATAACGCCATCCTTCTGTATCAATCCATGTTTGAGGTTGACCTTTGGTAATGAAATAGTTTACAAAATAAACAATCAACATACCGAAGATGATAGCAAACTGATTCCACGAAACCAATTTCCCGCGAATTTCGGCAGGAGCAATTTCGGCAATATACATAGGGCAAATAGCAGAAGCTAACCCTACACCGATACCACCAATGATACGATAGATATTAAATGCTATAAGTACCTGAACTGAGCCTTCGCCTTTGGTAAAAAAGAAGAACTCGGGATAAGACGCACCACAAGCTGAAACAAAAAACATGATAGCAGCTAAAAGCAAAGAATTCTTACGTCCTAACTTTTCTGCAAATACTCCTGAAATGGCACTACCCAGAATACATCCGATAAGCGCACTCGAAACGGTAGCTCCATGGTAGAACGTAGCCAAACTACCATAGGTAGCTTCATCTAAATGAAAAACCGTTTTTAAAGAATCGACAGCACCCGAGATAACGGCTGTATCATAGCCAAAAAGCAACCCGCCAAGAGTTGCTACCAAAGTAATGCCGAAGATATATAATTTACTTCCTTTTTCTGTGTTCATGATTATTTTTTTAGTAGACGAGTATACAAGTAAACAAGTACACAACTTATTTATTCCTACTCATCAAGTATTTTGGATTTAACGAAAACAAGTAAACGAGTATACAAAAATGTGTACTCGTTTACTATCTACTTGTTTACTTTTATTAAATATACATATTTACAATTGCTTCGTAAAGCTCTTGTTTTCCACTAAGTTGTTTTGGTTCGCCTTGAGCTTTTGCATAAGCATAAACATCTTCGAAAGATAATTTACCTTCTTCAAACTCTTTACCTTTACCTGCATCGTAAGAAGCATAACGGTCAGAAACCATTTTTTTGTAAGGAGATTCTTCCAAAATAGCAGCTGCTGCTTCCAAAGCACGAGCCATAACATCCATAGCAGCTACGTGAGAAATGAATAAATCATCATTATCGGTAGAGTTACGACGGATTTTAGCATCGAAGTTAGTACCACCACCTTGCATACCACCACCTTGAAGTACAACCAACATAGCTTGTGTCAATTCGAAAACATCAACAGGGAATTGGTCTGTATCCCAACCGTTTTGAACATCACCGCGGTTAGCATCGATAGCACCCAACATACCATTATCAACTGCACATTGCAATTCGTGCTCGAAAGTATGACCAGCCAAAGTAGCGTGATTTACTTCAATGTTGATTTTGAAATCATTTTCCAAACCGAATTGTTTCAAGAAACCGATAACAGTTTCAGTATCCACATCGTATTGGTGTTTCATTGGTTCCATTGGTTTTGGTTCGATAAGGAACACGCCTTTGAATCCTTTTGCACGAGCATAGTCGCGAGCCTTTTGCAACATAGTACCCATGTGTTGTTTTTCACGTTTCATGTTGGTGTTCAACAACGACATGTAACCTTCGCGACCTCCCCAGAATACATACGCTTTACCACCTAATTCGATAGTAGCATCGATTGCATTCTTGATTTGAACCATTGCACGTGCAGCAGTATCAAAATCAGGATTGGTGCTTGCACCATTCATATAACGAGCAGGAGAGAAAACATTAGCAGTACCCCACATAAGTTTGATACCTGTAGCTGCTTGTTTTTCTTTTGCGTAAGCAACGATAGCTTTCAGGTTAGCTTCGTATTCTTCAATTGAAGAACCTTCGCTGATTAAATCCAAATCGTGGAAACAATAGTATTCGATACCAATTTTTGTCATGAATTCGAAACCTGCATCCAATTTATCTTTAGCAGCTTGCAAAGCATCAGCAGCACCTACCCAAGGATGAACTTGTGTTCCCGGACCAAATGGATCGCCACCTTCAGCACACAATGTATGCCACCAAGCCATACTGAATTTAAACCATTCTTCCATGGTTTTACCATAAACCACTTTTTTAGCATCGTAATAACGGAATGCTAATGGGTTTTTACTTTCTTTACCTTCGAATTTGATTTTACCCACTGCTGGGAAATACTGTTTTGCACTCATAATTTTAATTGTTTTATTTGGATTGTCTAAAAATTTATTTATTATTTAATATTAAAAATCGTTGAAACCGGGAGAGCAGCACCTAGCTTACTTGAAAGTTCGGATGGCGAACTACCGGATATGTATACTTTAAAATCTCCTGGCTCAATCACTCTTTCGCCCGATTCGGTTACAAGTTCCATCATTTGAGGAGTAACTTCGAAAGCTACTTCTTTTGATTCACCTGCTGCAAGTTTTACGCGTTTCATGCTTTTGAGCGAGAAAATCGGCGTTGCTGCACTTGCTTTTAAATCGGTAATATAAAGTTGAACTACTTCTTCACCATTTGTTTTGCCTGTATTAGAAACAGTGGCAAAGACATTTACCGATTGACCTTTTTTGATTTTTTCTTTATCAATTCTGATATTGCTATAAGCGTAAGAAGTATAACTCAATCCAAATCCGAATGGATAGAGCGGTTCTTCCGTCATATAACGATAGGTACGACCCTTCATACTATAGTTCTCAAAAGCGGGCAATTGACTAACCGATTTTGGGAAAGTAATACAAAGGCGACCTGATGGGTTTACATCTCCAAAAAGAACATCTGCCACAGCACGACCACCTTCCTGACCCGGATACCAAACAAAAAGAATAGCATCTGCAATTTCGGAAAGCTCCGCCGTACATATAGGACTTCCACCTGTTAGCACAAGGATAATAGGCTTTTTACACTTTTTCTTCAATTCACGCAGATAATCGAGTTGATTTTGAGGTAAGTTTAAATCAAGGCGATCACCTTTACTCGTTGAAGCCGTTGATTCGCCTTCTTCACCCTCGAAAACGCCCGAGACACCAAAAACCGCAACAACAGCATCTGCATCAGCAGCTTCGCCTATTGAGTAGTTCATTGCATTTTTATTCGCTGCACTCGGTTCAACACCAATTCTGTAATTAACTGAAGTTCCACCGCTTACTTTTCCTACTATCGCCTGCATAATGGTAGTTAAGCGATCGTTAATACCATTGTAGTTGCCAAGCAATACGTCCTGACTTGCAGCGTAAGGACCAACCACATAAAGCGACTTCATGTCCTTTTTTAGTGGCAAGAGACTATTTTTGTTTTGCAAAAGAACGAGCGATTTTGCAGCAGCTTCGTAAGCCAAATCAATATGCTTCTGATTGCCGATTACATCCTCCTTTATTTTGGAATACGGATTTTCATTTGGCGAATCGAATAATCCAAGTCTGAATCTTGTGCGTAGCAGTTGACTTAATGCTGCATCAACTTCCTTTTCTGATACCAATCCTTTTCTTACGGTGGCAGGTAAGTTATTGAACTCAGTTCCACAGTTTAGATTCACACCACTTTTGATAGCCAAAGCACAAGCTTCTAATGAATCTTTTGCAGCGCCGTGATACAAATAGAAATTCTCAATTGCCCAACAATCTGTTGTAACATATCCGTTAAATCCCCATTGCTTACGCAATAAATCATTCAGTAAGTAAGAACTTCCACAACAAGGTTTACCGAAAGTCCGGTTATAGGCGCACATTACACTTTCAACTTTTCCTTCTTTCACCAACGTTTCAAAAGCCGGCACATACGTTTCCATAAAATCTTTCATTGGTGGCTCTGCATCGTATGAATGACGCAATGCTTCAGGACCCGAATGAACAACATAATGTTTTGCACATGTTGCTGTTTTAAGATATTTTGGATCATTCCCTTGCATTCCTTTTACATATGCAACTCCCATGCGCGAAGTCAAATAAGGATCTTCTCCATACGTTTCTTGTCCTCTTCCCCAGCGTGGATCTCTAAAGATATTTACATTAGGGGCATAAAAGGTAACTCCTGAATATTGACTATAATTCTCTAATCGTTGAGCAATGTTATACTTGGCCCAAGCCTCGTCTGAAATTGCTTCACCAATACGATAGACCAAATCATCGTCGAAAGTAGCTGCTAAAGCCACATTTTCGGGGAATACAGTAGCTCTTCCGGTACGTGCCACGCCGTGTAATGCTTCATTCCACCAACTGTAAGGAAGAATTTCCAACCGTTTAATGGCAGGAGCATTGTGCAACATCTGTGTTGCCTTTTCTTCCAACGTCAAACGAGAAACTAAATCCTTAACACGCTCATCAATCGTTTTATTTGTATCCTGAAATGGATATTTTACGACAGATTGCGCATTTAAAGCTGAATTCAAGACAAACAAGCCACTTAGAAAAGAAAAAATAAATTTTCTTTTCCACGCGCCTGATTGAATTATTTTGTTTCTCATATTGAAGTCCTAAAATTATCTGTTATCCAGAAATTTAAAATTCTTTGATTTTATACGTTCTTCACCCATTTATCGTAAGCTACTTTTGTTGCTTCGATATCACAAGCTTCAGGAACAATAACCTGAATCTTCTTTAATGTTGCAAAAGCTTCTTCAGCAGTTTTATATATTCCTGCTCCAATTCCTGCTCCACGAGCTGCACCTACCGAACCATCGGTATTGTACAATTCAATTGTTGCTCCGGTAATATTTGCCAACGTCTGACGGAAAATAGGGCTCAAGAATAAATTGGCATGTCCTGCACGGATGGTTTTAGTTTCAATACCCATTTGGTTCATAATGTCCATACCGTATTTGAACGAGAAAGCAATGCCTTCATGTGCAGCACGAATCAAGTGTCCTTTGCTAATACGGTTGAAGTTTACTCCATGGATAGAACAGTTAGGTTCTTGATTTCCAAGAACTCGCTCAGCACCATTTCCAAAAGGAATAATGCATACACCTTCACTTCCAACAGGAATTCCGGCAGCTAATTCGTTCATTTCGGCATAGCTGATTCCTTCAGGAGCTACGTTATTTTTAATCCAAGTATTTAAGATCGCTGTTCCGTTGATACAAAGTAATACCCCTACGCGAGTAGCTTCTTGTGTATGATTTACGTGAGCGAATGAGTTTACGCGAGATTGAGGATCGTATTTTGAATCGCTGTTTACGCCATAAACAACACCCGAAGTACCACCAGTGGCTGCTATTTCGCCAGGGTTCAATACGTTCAACGACAAAGCATTATTTGGTTGATCACCTGCGCGGTATGTTATAGGAGTTCCGCTAGCTAATCCTAATTCTGCAGCAATTTCAGGTTTAAGATTTCCTTGTTGACCAAATGTAGGAACGATTTCAGGAATCAACGCTGTATCAAATCCAAAATAATCGAATAAGAATTTGGCAGGAGCTTCTGATTTAAAATCCCAAGCAATACCTTCAGACAATCCTGAAGCAGTTGTGCGAGCATCACCTGTCATGCGCATAGCCAAATAATCGCCCGGTAACATATAGTATTTTGCTTTGGCAAAGTTTTCAGGCTCATTTTCTTTTACCCAAGCCATTTTCGACAAGGTAAAATTGCCTGGTGAATTTAGGGAGTGTGACAAACATTTTTCACCTCCAATAGCATTAAATGCTTTTTCACCGTAAGGTACTGCACGACTATCGCACCAGATAATTGAATTACGGATAGCTTGTTGATTTTCGTCTACCAACACCAAACCGTGCATTTGATACGAGATACCAATGGCTTTAATGTCTGAAGAATTAACACCGGATTCTTCGAGCACCACTTGCGTAGCTAACTTTAGATTTTTCCACCAAATTTCGGGATTTTGTTCAGCCCAACCGGCTTTTACCGAAATAATTTCCATTTCCTTTTTCGGAAAAAATGCACTCGAAACGCATTCGCCCGTAGCGGCATTCACCAAGCTCGCCTTTACCGACGAACTACCTAAATCATAACCAAGTAAGTACATATATTTTTAATTTTAAAGACCCCTAAATTCCCCAATGGGGACTTCAATAACCCTCATTGGGGGTCAGGGGGTCTTAGGTTTACTTTTTATATTTATAAAGTCTTGCTGCTCTGTGAGGGACACCCTCTTCTACTTCGTCGAGCATTACCAAATATGGCATTTGAGCTATTTTCTTTTGAAAATTACGAACGTCAGAGCGAGTTTGATGCACTACGTCGTGTAAAATTCTTAGCTGAGAAATGGTGAATTTCTTCGGCAATAATTCGAACAACAAATGAGGCTCTACATCCAGTTGGTGACGAATATGTTCCAATCCATTTTCAATAATCTGAATATGATCAAATGCCAATGACATGCTCCTGATCTCATTCACATCGTACCAATTGGCAGAATAATCATCTGCATTGAAAACAATTTTACGATCAATCTTTATTAAAGCAACGTAAGCTACTGTAACAATTCGTCCTATCTTCAGTTGAGTTGTGCGCTCCAACCACAGAACATCTCTTGGGTCGTTCATCCGATTAGGACTACCAAAGCTCCTGAATTGACTCAGGTAAATATTTTTCAATCCCGTTAGTTCGTTTAAGACGCGCGATGCAGCCTCATCCAAATCCTCATCATTCAGGATAATACTTCCCGGAAGCTTCTTGTCGTTGTACAATTCATTTTGCTCATCAATGCTCCGTTCAATAAGCATCACTTTCAATTTCTCACCATCAAAACCAAACACAACGCAATCGACCGAGATATGTGGATTATATAGGTTTGAAATGGGCATAGTTTGTTTTTAATTTATTCTTCTACAAAAATAGACTCTTTATTCGAAATATTGCATCTTCAATTCTATGTTATAAAACACATTTTCAGCATGTTGAATTGTGTAAAATATACAATAAGACACAGCGTAATATTGTACATTATACAATATGTATTTTCATTTCTATTTCACTAAATATACTTATTATGAAACAATTAATGAGTCAATTTCCCAAAGAAGCTTACTGTACTAAGTACAATAAGCATGCAGCATATATTCTTCATTTAGAGAAACAAGAAACTGCAACTTTAACTTTTATCTATTATTCATGTGAATACATCTATACACTAATGCGAATCAGGAGTTGAAAATTAGTCCGTAGGACTTTAATATCAATAGAATAAACATGTACCAATGTTTTATTGTCCGTAGGACATTAATGTTTTATCTTTGTTTATCCCCTACGGGGAATTGATTTTGGTTATTTCTATTTTCTATTGATATACATTCCCTATGGGAAATAGCTTACTGTAAGCAAAATAGAATTATTTTCAACTCCTGATCCGCATTACTAACTAATATCTTTACCAAACAAAAGCTGCAAAAGAATCAGCTACGAACATTAAGGCACAAAAAAAACGGATGATTCATTACGAATCATCCGTTTTCTATATCTCAAAAAGACTCTTACATCTTAGTATCTCTTTTTGTATCCTGAACCTGAACTTGAACCACCGCTGCTACGACGATCGCTACCACCCGAAGGACGGCTGCTTCTGTCACTTAGTTCGCGATTACGCCAAGGTTTATCGCCACCACCAGCACTCGTTGCAGGACGGCTGCTTGCTGCGCGATCTCCACCACGGTCACCACCGCGATATCCACCACCTGAACCACCACTGCTTCTGCGATCTGAGCTTCCTCCACTGCGTGGACGATAATCCGATTTGCGATCGTCAAATCCTTTGCTACTTTTCGCTTCTGATACAATAACATCAGTTTGACCTGCAAATGCAGTCATCACTTGGTCCAATTGATCTGGGAATACATCAAAGAAAGTAAATTTGTTGGTTACTTCAATAGCACCAATATTGATTGATTTGTCGTTAGTCACATCATTGATAATACCTAACAAACGTTTTGCATCAACACCTTCGCGCTCGCCAACATTCATTTTCAAACGTACACGTCCGCCCGGTTTTGGTCCACGCTCGCCGCGTTCACCTCTTTCTCCTCGCTCACCACGTTCACCACGTTCACCACGTTCGCTACGTTCTGGCAAGTTCAAATCTTCGGTGTTTTTGTAATAGCTCAAGAAACGGTTGAATTCCAATGACACGAAACGTTTTAGCAATTCTTCTTTGCTAAGGTATTCCAATTGTGTCATGATTTGAGGCATGTATGTTTCAATTTGTTCTTCACTTACTTCTACATTTTCCATGCGGTCGATAAGGTGAAACAATTGTTTTTTACACACTTCCAATCCGCTAGGAATTTGTTCCTGTGTAAATGTTTTGCGCAACATGCGCTCAATATCTTTAATTTTGAAACGCTCTTTTGAGTGGATAATCGTTACAGCGATACCTTTTTTATTGGCACGTCCGGTACGACCACTACGGTGAGTATAAATTTCTACATCATCAGGCAAGTTGTAATTAATAACGTGGGTCAAATCGCTTACGTCCAATCCACGTGCAGCTACATCGGTAGCTACTAACAATTGAATGTTACGATTACGGAATTTTTGCATTACCGTGTCACGTTGTGCTTGCGAAAGGTCACCATGAAGTGCATCGGCATTGTAACCGTCGTGCATCAATTTATCAGCTACCTCTTTGGTTTCCATACGGGTACGACAGAAAACGATACCGTAAATATCAGGATTTAAATCCACAATACGTTTCAATACCAAATAGCGTTGTTTGGCTTGCGACACATAATATACGTGTTCTACATTTTCCGATCCTGCATTTTTAGTTCCTACGGTAATTTCTTCGTAGTTTTTCATGTAACGTTTCGCAATATTGGCAATCTCTTTAGGCATAGTAGCCGAGAAAAGCATAGTGCGTCGTGAATCAGGGGTGCGTTCAAGAATAGTTTCAATATCATCCTTGAAACCCATGTTAAGCATTTCGTCAGCTTCGTCCAATACAAGGAAGTCAACTGCTCCAAGTTCCACTTTTCCACGTTCGATTAAGTCGATCAAACGACCCGGAGTAGCCACAATGATTTGTGGAGCAGTATCCAATTGACGAAGTTGTACGCGAATATCTTCACCACCATAAACAGCTACGACTTTTAATCCGCGGATGTTTTTAGAATAACCCTTAAGGTCGTTGGCAATTTGGATACAAAGTTCACGTGTAGGTGATAGAACTAATGCTTGTACTTGTTTAGTTTGGGCATTAATCAAGTTTAATACAGGAAGCCCGAAAGCCGCCGTTTTACCTGTTCCTGTTTGTGCAAGTGCTACTAAGTCAGCAGTCTTTTCAAGCATAAAAGGAATAGATAGTTCCTGTACGGGCATAGGATTCTCGTAGCCGAGTTCTTCGATAGCCGACAGAATCTCTTCTTTCAAATTTAATTCTCTAAATGTCATTTTGTTTGTTTTAGTACACGTTTCGAGTAGTAATCCGGCGATAAACTCCATAAATCTACAAAAAAGAGATTTAGAGTTTGTATTTGATTGGTGATGGGAGTTAATAAAAACGCCTCAAAAATCAAAAACCAAGTAAGGATTTCATTTATTTATTTAAACGTGCACCCTCAGATTAGCGAACTGCCAAAGGTTAAGGCAGTGTAAATCGGACATTTACTCACAACGTATAGTTGTTTTTAATTCGGGCACAAAGGTAGTAATAATTTACGAGTATTTACTGTATCACTACAAGAAAGAAACAAGATAACACTTTTATTGAACAAACTAAACAGAATAGCCTAACAAAGCGGGACAACCCGAATGCTAATTCAATATAAAACCCAACTATTGAACTTCGTTTTCGTAATTATTCCCCGAAAAACGATACAATTTGACAGTCAGCACCAATTTCTAAGTACAGACATATAATCTTGCATTTTCCAAAAAAAAGAGCTAAATTTGCGGGCGTTTAGCATAAGACGAGAAATAAAACATTAAACTATTATAATTTATATGAAATCAATGACTAAAAGCCCTTTACAAATTGCAAGGGCAAGTTACCAACCAAAGTTGCCAGCTGCTTTGCGTGGCAATGTTGTATTAAAAGAAGGTGCTGCTACCGAATCAATCGCTGATCAGGCTGACATCAAAAAGCTATTCCCTAACACTTACGGAATGCCTATTATTACTTTTGAAGCCGGCGAAAAGAAAGTAAATCCGGTAATTGGCGTTGGTGTAATTCTATCAGGTGGTCAGGCTCCGGGCGGACACAATGTTATTTCCGGTATATTTGACGGATTGAAAACATTGAATCCTAACAATAAGTTGTATGGTTTCCTTGGTGGTCCAAGTGGTCTGGTTGAACACCAATACATTGAACTTACCGAAGAAGTAGTGAAAGAATACCGCAACACCGGTGGTTTCGACATTATTGGTTCAGGTCGTACTAAATTAGAAGAAGAAGCGCAATACGAAGATGGTGCTGAAATCTGTAAAAAATTAGGTATCAACGCTGTCGTAGTTATTGGTGGTGACGATTCTAATACCAATGCTTGTGTATTGGCCGAATACTATCTTCAAAAGAAGACTGGCATTCAGGTTATTGGTTGTCCAAAAACAATTGACGGTGACTTGAAAAACGAAATGATTGAAACTTCATTTGGTTTTGACACTGCATGTAAAGTATACTCTGAGTTGATTGGTAACATTCAACGTGACGCCAACTCAGCAAAAAAATACTGGCACTTTATCCGCCTTATGGGCCGTTCGGCTTCACACATCACATTGGAATGCGCTTTGCAAAGCCAACCAAACATATGTATTGTATCGGAAGAAGTGGAAGCAAACAACATGACGCTTAACGGTGTGGTAGACGATATCGTAAAAGTAATCGTAAACCGTGCTAACCACGAATTGAACTTTGGTACTATTTTGATTCCTGAAGGATTGATCGAATTCATTCCTGCAATGAAAACATTAATTGCTGAATTGAACGACTTGTTGGCTCACAACGATGACTTCGTGGCATTGATTACCGACGAAGAGAAACGTCAATACGTAAAAGGTATGTTATCACCGGTTAGCTCTGATATTTACCGCAGCTTACCAAAAGGTATCGCCAAACAATTGACCATGGATCGCGATCCACACGGAAACGTACAAGTATCATTGATTGAAACAGAAAAACTGTTGATCGAGATGGTGGCTAAACGTTTGGCTCAATTGAAAGCCGAAGGCAAATACAAAGGTAAATTCTCTGCTATCAACCACTTCTTCGGTTACGAAGGACGTTGTGCTATTCCATCAAACTTCGATGCTGATTATACTTATTCATTGGGTTATACTGCTTCAATTTTGATTTCGGAAGGTAAAACAGGTTATATGTCGTCTGTACGTAATCTTACTGCTCCTGCAGCCGAATGGATTGCAGGTGGTGTGCCGATTACTACAATGATGAACATGGAAAAACGCCACGGCGCCATGAAACCGGTAATTCAAAAAGCATTGGTTCGTTTGGACGGAGCTCCTTTCCAATTCTTCAAAGCTGTGCGCGAAGACTGGGCTGATGACAAAACAAGCTATATCTACCCGGGTCCGATTCAATACTACGGTCCAACCGAAGTATGTGACCAACCAACAAGAACATTAATGTTGGAACAAGGAAAAATCAAATAAAAGAGATAAATGCACTATTAAAACGGACTTGCCATATCGGTGAGTCCGTTTTTTTATTGCCCCCAATAAGCATCTAAGTAAGTGGAAGTAAATAATGTCCTATTTTAATTTTATAGAGGAAATGGGGTTATATCAATTGCCGTCCCATTTATGGGACGGCAATTGATATAGATCTACAAGGCTTTAGCCAAATTTTAAATACTATTTGGCTAAAGCCAATATATTCTTCACCATCAGCCCGTTCCATAAATGGAACGGCAATTGATACAAAAAATACGACATTATATTGCCCCCAATAAGCATCTATTTATCGCAACAAAAGTGTATTTTTGCATTCACTAAACAAATGCATTTTCTCTGAATTTGAACGATGCATTATTAATTATGCACTATGATTATCGTCCTCTCCCCCGCCAAAATACAAAATTTTGCTCCACAGCAACTGATAAACACGCACACTCAACCTTCGTTTTTGAAAGAAACCGAAAAACTGGTACATGAAATCAGACAACTATCGGGCTACGAACTTTCAAAACTACTAAGCATTAATGCTAATTTGGGACAACTCAATGCCGATAGGTACTTCAACTGGAAGAAACCCTTTACACCCGACAATGCCAAGCAAGCCGTATTGGTTTTCAATGGAGAGGTGTTTCACGGACTGGATGCAAAAAGTTTCAGCAACGACGACTTTGATTACGCACAATCGCATCTATGCATTCTGTCCGGTTTATACGGCGCACTTCGACCGCTGGATTTGATACAGCCCTACCGACTGGAAATAAGCACCAAACTGCAAGTAGACACAGCCAAAGATATGTACACCTTTTGGGGTGATAAGCTAACCAACTGGCTCAACAAAGCAGTGAGTGCCAGCGGCAAGCCCAAGACTGTGCTCAATCTTGCTTCGGGCGAGTATTTCAAATCCATCAACCGCAACACCTTGAAAACTAAGGTTATTGATTTCGAGTTTCTTGAAAACAAAGACGACCTGTATAAACCGATAGTAATGTACACTAAAAAAGCACGCGGACTTATGACCCGATACGTAATTGATAACCGAATAGAAGACACCGAAGATCTCCGGGGGTTTTCGTCGGAAGGATACTGGTATAGCGAAAAACTGTCGAGCGAGAATAAAATGGTGTTTACCAGAGGATGAGATTAATTCATAATTCATAATTAAATACTCCTGATTGGGGACGGAATTGGAAAGGCGCAGAGTTGAGTTGGAAGAACATAGAATAGACTTGGAAATACATAGAACTCACTTGAATATCCCGTAGAAAAAAGTAAATATTCCCTACTACAGTTGACAAATGATGATTTGTGTGAGTTTTTTCGGTTTTTACACTTGACTAAAGACAAAATTAGGACAGGAATTGAGTTTTTACGCTTGACAAAAACTAAAAATGGAATATAAATGATGTGTTTACAGTTGACAAAACAGAATCCCAGAAAGAAAAAAGCATTTTTATACTTGTTGTTGACTATTCATATACAAAAAAATGTGTTTTGTCAGTTGAAGTAGGACTATCAACTCGTAGAAAGTGAGTTTATACAAAAGAAGTTCGAAACTATCCAAAAAAAATGGGTTCTGTACTACCATTGCAGCCCAATGCCATCAACATTTATTTTCAAAACCTAATGGCGTAGGCCTACGCCGGAAAAAAATAATATTGGGGGAAAGAGGAAATGAACCAATTATAAGCAATACAATTTCTGAGGTAAAGGCAAATAAAAGAGGTGACGAACACTGGGTAAATAAAAACAGGCGACGAGCCACAATATGGTTTTTATATTCACCAAAACCCTCAATGACAAAGAATGTTTAAATTTATCTAAAAATAATCAGAATTAGTGTTGGTGGCGTTAAAAAGAGTTTGTATTTTTGGACTGCAAAAAATAAATGAGAAACAAGTTTAAGCAGAGTAACATTCTTTGCGAAAAACATACTAAAATGTCACGGTTCACAGAACCGCGCCAGTGAGGGTTTCGATCAAATAAAAAATCCATTGGATCGGTTGGATATAAAATGAAGCATACCATAAATTTCTTAAATAAATAAGAGCACCTCTGTCAAATAAGAGGTAAAACTATATAATGCACAATAACAGATAATTAATAGCAAAACAATCAAAAACTAAAGTTTATATATGGTCACCTAGGTGCCGATATAAATTGTTAGGTGCAAGCTAAAAAAAGACATAGAATGTTATGACAATAGATTACATTAACTGGAATATTGACCCTGAGATTATTAATCTGCTTGGGATTTCACTAAGATATTATGGAGTTTTATTTGTTAGCGGACTGGTTTTATGTATCTATATTCTAACATGGGTATTTAAGAAAGAAGATATTCCTCTTGCGAATTTAGACAAACTGACTATTTATGGAATAATTGGAATATTTGCCGGCGCGAGATTAGGACATTGCTTATTCTACGACCCTGAATTTTATTTCAGTCACCCATTAGAAATGTTTTTACCAATTCAATCGACAATAGAAGGTGGATATAAGTTTACAGGTTATAGAGGACTAGCAAGTCATGGAGGTGCTATTGGACTAATAATTGCGTTGATTTTTTATGCAAAAAGAACGAAAGAACCAATTATTAAGACGATTGATTTAATCGCAGTAGTTGCGCCATTGGCAGGATGCTTTATCAGACTTGCGAATTTAATGAATTCCGAAATCATTGGTATTCCAACCAATGTTCCTTGGGCATTTATATTTGTACGTGAAGACAACTTCCCGAGACACCCAGCTCAACTTTATGAAGCAATTTCATATTTATTGATATTTGGATTGTTGTTCTATCTCTACAAGACAAAGCGAGAACGACTCCAAAACGGATTCTTTTTTGGATTATCTATTACATTGATTTTTGCAGCCCGATTCTTTATTGAATTCATAAAGGAAAAACAAGTTCCGTTTGAAGAACAAATGAAACTTGACATGGGACAATTATTGAGTGTTCCATTTATTGTAGTTGGAATCGGATTTATTATTTATGGACTAAAGAAAACGAAACAAGAAATAGCCAGCACCTAATACATAGGACTTCATGTGGTCGGCACGACCTAGCATGAAGTCAGGGTTGCACTACATCCTGCGGTGCTTTTTTAGAACGAACGTTAAAGAAAGTGGTTGTAATGCTATGGAGTTAGCGGGATA